>Ga0302215_10000158_pt1 | contig 51549 bp, 45 predicted proteins | sample II_Fen_N3_1_FD_194580 | JGI IMG/M metagenome (GOLD analysis project Ga0302215, IMG submission 194580) | Peat permafrost microbial communities from Stordalen Mire near Abisko, Sweden - II_Fen_N3_1 | ecosystem: Environmental > Terrestrial > Soil > Wetlands > Permafrost | place: Sweden: Abisko... | reverse complement strand
ATCATTACTGAAAAAGGAGATATGCAGGTTGAGTTCTATGAAAATGATGCTCCAAAAGCAGTAGCAAACTTTATTAAACTGGCCGAAAGCGGTTTTTACGATGGATTGACTTTCCACCGTGTAATTCCAGATTTCGTTATTCAGGGCGGATGTCCAAAAGGAACCGGTGCAGGTGGCCCTGGTTATACTATTCCATGTGAGTTGACTGGAGAAAACCAGTACCACGACCGTGGAGTGCTTTCAATGGCTCATGCAGGTCGTAATACCGGTGGTTCACAATTTTTTATTTGCCATTCGCGTAAAAATACTTCTCATCTCGATCGCCAGCATACTTGCTTTGGTAAAGTGGTTGAAGGTTTAGATGTGATTGATGCCATTCGTCAGGGCGATAAAATTCTGAAAATAGAAGTATCGGAATAGAAATTTCGTATTCAATAAAAAAAAACAGCATTCAGAGGACTCTGAATGCTGTTTTTTGCATAGAATCAATCACATACATATTATTTACCACTGAATGTTCTTGTCAATAAAGTCAATCAGTTGATCTGCCATTACTTTTTGTTCGGCTGTTTTTGGATGTCCGGAAGTGTTTTTGAAAGGGAAAAAACAAGTGTAAATCTTTGAATCATTCATGCCTTTCACTGCTTTCTCAATATATCCCGGCCACGGAGAGCCAACTTTTGTTGCATCCATGCTACCTAATGCACAAATAATCGATGCGTTGGGATACTTGGTGCGAATGTTTTTAATAAAGTTGCTATACGATTCAATGATAAACGATTCCGACGGAGCAGTGGTTCCAAATCGCGCAATATATTGGGGGTGTTTTGGGTTGTTTACAAGCCACGAGTCGTTCTGAAACAAATTGACAACTACTATGTCTGGTGTGTAATTTGCAAAATTCCATTTACTTTTTGGGTCAGCTGGGTTAATACGGTCATATACTTCGGGCATGATTTCAGGAAACCAACTGAGCATAATACCAATACCACTACGTGCAATGCACGAATATTGAGCGTTAAAATGACGAGCAGTACGTGCAGCATATGTCCAATAATTATTGAAGTAATCTGGACTTCCCGAATCTTCACCTTCAGGCAATACATCCACACCATGACCCGCAGTTATAGAGTTACCATAAAACTCAATTTTACGTTGTGGGAGTGGAGCTGCTTCCAGTAATTCTGAACCATCAGCAAGTTCGAAGTTATAGAAATAGGTATAGGAAGTATTATTCGAAAGCTTGAACAGCTGTACCGAATGTTTCACATTCTCCAAACCACTCGCCAGCATAATGGTCGATTTGATTGTATCAGCTTTAATTTTCGTTGCTTCATTCTCTTTGCCATCTACAATGGCATAAAAATAAGTGTCTTCTTCTCCATTTTTCAAAGTTGCTTTAATTTCTGTCCCTTTGAAGTTTATTGTAACAGATGTTCCCGGCCAATAAAATTTGGCATACTGCCCGGTAACAGTTTCAATACGCCCCATATAACTGATGTTTTTATTGCTGAAAGGAACTGAAATGTTACTGAAGATGAACGTTATAGCAGTAAATAATAATAGTGTTACAAAATAGATTTTGCGCATAATTTTGATTGTATAATTTAAGACAGGACAAGTTTGATTACAAATTTACTATTTTTAATGCAGTTATCATTAGCTGTTAAGATTTTTTTATATAGTGTATTGGTAATAAAGCTGTTTGTAAATAATTATTCATTTTAACTACAAAATTACTTGTTTGCTCACTTTAAAATCAAACTACAGTCGTATCTTTGCCGAAAATATCAACGATGAATTTGAACGTAAAAAACGAAACCTCCACCTTACAAGCTGTTGTTTTGGGACAGCCGGGATCCATCGGCAAAATACCCACCATTGACCAAAGTTTTGATGCCAAATCCTATGAATCTATTTCGCTGGGTATCTATCCAACCGAGGAAGCTATCTATAAGGAAATGAAAGCATTTGAAAATATATTATTAAAACACAATGTTCAGGTATTTCGTCCGTGGACGCTAGATAACTGTAATCAGGTTTTTGCCCGTGATGTTGGTTTTGTAATTGATGATAAGATTATTAACTCCAATATTATTCCCGATCGTGAAGATGAAAAAGAAGCTTATGAAGTAATTTACAATCAGATTGCATATAATAAAATCTACAATTTACCCGAAAAGGCACATGTTGAAGGTGGTGATGTTGTGCTTATGAACGATACCGTTTTTGTTGGACTTTATACCCAGCCGGATTACTCTCAATTCAAAACTGCCCGAACCAATTCATATGCTTTCAATTTCCTGAAAGAGATTTTCCCCGAAAAAGATTTTGTCGCTATAGAGTTGAAAAAGCACGATACCAACCCTCGGCTTGGAGTGTTGCACTTAGATTGTACGTTTATGCCTGTAGGAACTGACAAACTTATAGTTTACAAAGATGGTTTCTCCAACCCAACTAATTTTTATAACCTGGTTGACAGGTTTGGGAAACACAATATATTTGAAATTACACAGGATGAAATGTATGCTATGAATACCAATATTTTTTCCATTTCTCCAACTGTAGTTGTTTCAGAAGAACGTTTTACGCGACTTAACCACCATTTGGAAAGCAACTGGGGAATGACTGTTGAGCGTGTGCCTTATTACGAAATTTCAAAAATGGGCGGACTGTTACGCTGCTCCACTTTTCCATTAGTAAGAAGTAACGATTAAAACTTTTTTTAAGCCCCAAATTTTATGATAAAACAAACTACATATAAAATCCTTATGATTGAACCTGTTGCATTTGGGTTTAATCAGCAAACAGCTGAGAATAATCATTTTCAGCAGAGAGGTAATCTGCTACAGCCTGCTATTCAAAAGTTTGCACTTGCTGAGTTTAGTCAAATGGTTGATCAACTTCGCAAAGCAGGTATTAGCGTTTTGGTGGTGAAGGATACAAATGAACCCCATAAGCCGGACTCAATTTTTCCCAATAATTGGATATCGTTTCACGAAGGTGGACAGGTGGTTTTATATCCTATGTTTGCACCTAATCGTAGGTTTGAACGTAGTAAAGACATTCTTCAATTGCTCGAGAATAAAGGCTTAGTTATTAATAATATGAGCGATTTTAGCTTCTGGGAAGAACAGGGCTTGTTTCTTGAAGGTACTGGCAGCATGATTTTCGACAGAGTTCATAAAATTGCTTATGCCGCTTTGTCTGAACGTACCGATAAATCTGTTTTCTTGCAGTTTTGTGAGACTTTTGATTACCAGCCGGTCTGCTTTGCTGCTAATCAAACTGTAGCCGGAAAACGACTGCCTGTTTATCATACTAATGTAATGCTATCTGTTGCCAATGAATATGCTGTTGTTTGTGCCGATTGCATTGATAATTCGGGTGAACGCGAAATACTAATACAGTCTTTAGAAAAGACTGGTAAGGAAATAATTTCAATTTCGGAACAACAGATGCATGCCTTCGCTGGTAATATGTTGCAGGTTCAGAATAAAGATGGCAAAAAATACGTAGTTTTGTCGCAAACTGCTTTTAACTCATTAACCGAAGGACAAATTAACCGCTTAAAAGCATACAATGAATTAATCATTGTGTCTATTCCAACTATAGAGAGTACCGGTGGTGGAAGCGTTAGATGCATGATGGCTGAAATATTCTGCTAAAACGATAAAAAATCTCGTTGGGGATTTATTACTAAAAAAGTTACAATATGAACAATTCAAAACCTACAGCTTCTGAATTAATGGAGCTTGAAAATAAATATGGTGCTCACAACTATCATCCGCTCCCGGTAGTTCTCAATCGGGGTGAAGGTGTGTTTGTGTGGGATGTTGATGGTAAAAAATATTTCGATTTCTTGTCGGCATATTCGGCAGTAAATCAAGGTCATTGTCATCCAAAAATAATTAATACCCTGATTGAACAGGCTAACAGGTTAACTCTTACTTCCCGTGCATTTTACAACAGCCAGCTTGGGAGTTACGAGGAGTTTATTACGAACTACTTTGGTTATGAAAAGGTACTACCTATGAATACAGGTGCCGAAGCTGTTGAAACAGCTATCAAACTTTGCCGTAAATGGTCGTATGAAAAGAAAGGATTACCCCAAAACACAGCTCAGATTGTGGTATGTGAGAATAATTTTCACGGTCGTACTACCACTATAGTTTCTTTCTCAGTTGATGCTGATGCATATAATAACTACGGTCCATTCACTCCCGGATTTATTGTTATTCCGTATAATGATGTTGATGCTTTGGCTAATGTTTTAGCTACTAACACAAATATTGCCGGTTTCTTAGTTGAGCCTATTCAGGGCGAAGCGGGTGCTTATGTGCCTGATGCCGGTTATCTGAAAGACTGTTACACTCTTTGCCAGCAACACAATGTTTTGTTTATTGCTGACGAAGTTCAAACAGGAATTGCTCGTACAGGAAAACTACTGGCTTGCGATTACGAAGATATTCATCCGGATATATTAATTCTTGGAAAAGCGTTATCGGGTGGAGTATATCCTGTGTCGGCAGTGTTGTCGAGTCGCGAAATTATGGATGTAATTCATCCCGGTCAGCACGGTTCTACCTTTGGTGGAAATCCTATAGCGGCAGCAGTGGCCATTTCAGCATTGGAAGTTATTCGTGACGAAAACTTAGCCGAGCATGCCAAGGTGTTAGGTGAAATCTTCAGAACTGAAATGCGAAAGGTTTGTGAAAATTCTAAAGTAGCTTCCTTCGTGAGAGGAAAAGGACTTTTAAATGCACTGGTTATCAATGATAAAGGATCAGAAAATTTAGCTTGGGACATTTGTCTGCAATTGCTCGAAAATGGACTGCTGGCAAAACCTACTCATACTAATATTATTCGTTTTGCTCCACCTTTGGTTATTACTACCGAACAGTTAATGGAGTGTGTGGATATTATTAAAAGAACGCTAATCACATTTGAAGAACCAGAGAAATAAGACTTAAGTAGTTACAAGTATTTAGTTAAATGATTACCCGCAAAGAGTACAGTTGCAAAAAATCTATTAGTCGCGGGGATTGACCTCGATCTGTGAGCCAAAAAACAAGTGAGAAAGGTGCAAAAATACTCCTGTTTGACGACCGTAGGGAGGAGGCAACAGAAAATATCAGAAGTTTAAAACTTTGTGTAGCTCTGTGTTCTTAGTGACTTAGTGGTAAGTCTTTTGTTTTCAATTCTATAATAAATTAATCTGAATAAACTCTAAAGTATTCGTTCATTTTATGTATTGTAGATTTGTATTTATGTCACCCTTTAATTTAACTCACTAATAACAACCATATCACTGTTTACCAACTCTACACTTTCGTGCGTAGCCCATATCACAAGGGGGTGATAAGCCGCAAACCATTCCGAAAGAAAAGAAATAATTCGTAGTTTCAATTCTTTGTCTAAGCCGGTTAATGGCTCATCCAACAGCAGAATGTCCGATTGTGAAGCCAGAGAACGTGCTAGACCTACGCGTTGTTGCTGACCACCGCTTAATTCATGCGGGTACTTATCAGCATGTTCTTTCAGTTCCATTTTCTCCAGCAAAAATGCAATCAAACTATCAGTTGTTCCTTTGGGGTTCAATTTTACCTTCAATCCATACTCAATATTTTCGCTAATGGTAAGCCATGGGAGCAGACGAATATCCTGAAACGAATATCCAAAACTACTGTTGTGAGCTAATACTATTTCACCTGAATCCGGCTTTTCGAGTCCTGATAAGAGTCGCAAAAAGGTACTTTTTCCTTGCCCCGAAATACCTTTCAGACAATATACCTTATCAGATCTAAACTCATAGTTGAATGAATTTAATATAATATTATCATTAAACTTCTTTTTTAGATTAGTTGTCTTAATGCTAAGTATAGTAGTATTTTGTGAAATGCTTTTAATGTTGAATAAACTTGAATCATGTAGTCGTTTCTTACGGGTTATTTTCTGAATGAGTTTAATAAGGTATTCAAAGGCAAAGCTGATGAGAACTGCAATAACCGTCCACGCTATAAGTTCCGACACATTAATATAGACCTGTGCTTCCTTCATCGCTGTTCCAATTCCATGCAGTGGTTGCGACAGTACTTCACCAATGATAATGGATCGCCACCCAAATCCCATAGCTGTTTTTATACCATCAAATATAGGTGCTTTAGCTGTTGGAAGGTAAATATCGAAAAACTGCTTTGTTTTTGACTTTCCAAACACGGTTGCCATTTCCAGAAAGCGTCTGTCGGTTCGTTCAAGTCCGGTAAGATTGTTCTGATAAAGAATAGGAAACATGGTGATAAGCGCAATAAAAACAGGCAGTTGGGTGGGAGCGAACCACAACAAAGCAATCAAAGCCAGTGAAATAATAGGAACAGAACGAATAACTATGATGATGGGATTAAAAAAGGCTTTCCAGAATGATGAGAACACAGCAAGAGTAGCCAATAAAGTAGCCAAAACAAAGGCTACTCCAAAACCAATAAGTCCGCGCACAACGGTGTAGCTAATTTCCAGCCAAAAGCTTCCTGAACTTACGAGATGAACAGTTTCTTTCAGTAATTCAATTAATGGTGGAAAAATAGCCGGATAAGCTATCTGTAGTGCAATTAGTTGCCACCCAATAGCCAACACAACTATGCCCAGCAAAGTAGGCAGTAGTTTGTTTTTTAGTTTACTCCTCGAATTATTAAACTCACTCATAACTCATAATTCATAGCTCTTTCCATAATCGCCTATGTGTTTAAAATAATCGATATAATACCCCATAGTAAACTTGAACACTTTTTAAAGTTGATAAATAAACTCCTTATCAGTAACTTTTCCACCCAACGATTGTGGGTTAAACTGATAAAAAATATCTAAAAACCGTAACACTTTATCCGATATAGAAGCAGCCTCTACATAGTGAATATTACAAAGTGGAAGCGATTGTTTTGCAACCTCCATGTCGGTAGCAAGTTTGTATTTCAGCATTAGTTTTGCAGTGCTGTCAGGCTGTTCATTGCAGTACGAACAACTGGTTGCATATTTACTACTGATACTTTTTACTAATTCTTTGTTATTTGTTGAAAATGTGCTATTTACAATAAAAGCTGTCTGCACGAATAAATCACCATCGATTTTGTGTTCGTTATCTTCGCAAGTAAGTTTTGCTACAATATGAATGCTTTTGTCTTTTGAAATAAGGTTACTTACCATCGGTTCAGAAACTACTGCCAACGTTGTTTTGTGCATTAATAATGCTTGCGAAATTTCGGCATGAGTGCTATAAGTATAGTCAAATTTTGTACTCTTGATGCCTTGTTGCAACAATACCCTACGAAGCAAAACATCAGGAGTAGTTCCTTGTCCCATTAAAGAAACAGAACGGTTTTCCAATCCCTTTAAAGTGCTGGTTGAATCATTGGCCAACAGATAAAGTGTACCCCATATCGGGCAAGCCACCATTTGGTATTTCACACCTTTGTTGTATAAGTTTGCCGCCATAAGTGTTGGTAAAATTGCAAACTCCAGTTTTCCCTGCATCATAAGTGCCTGAATTTGCATAGGCTCTTTCAATACGCTTATTTCAATCTTTCTGCCATCAATAATACTGTCCTTATCTAACATATGCAGAAAACTCACTGCCGATGGTCCAAACAAAATTCCAATCCGTACCGGTTCATTCTTTTTGGGTTGTGTGCAGGAATAAAATAAAGTTATGAGTATTAGTAGAATAATACTGGTTTTTGAAGTTGTTCTCATTCTTTTTTGTTTAAAATACTTTTGTTTACAAAACAAAAGTTATATCTATTGTTTAGATATTAGAGTTTATATCGAATAAAATGTTATTAAAATAAGAATCAAATAAATAAGAGCAACCACTAAGACACTAAGGACACAATCCCAATAGTTATTGGGGCACTAAGATAAAAATACAAGTGTTTTTATCTTCTAAATCAATGAATTTCAGAATGGTCGAAGAATAAAACATTCATGTTTTATTCTTCGTGTTCTTTATGTTTTTAGGAACAGAAAATATCAGAAGTTTTAAACTTTGTGTAGCTCTGTGTCCTTAGTGACTTGGTGGTAAGTCTTTTGTTTTCAATTCTATAATAAATAATCTGAATAAAGTCTAATAAATTAAATCCTTTAGGGAGTAAGTGTGCATAACTCTCAGTTTCAACTGGGGTAATAATGAAATAAAGAATAAAATTACGTAATTGATTCATCAACAGTTACTAATTAATTTTGAAAGACGAGCTAAACTTCCATTTTTCAATACTTATTCCGAATTATCGCTCATTACAATACTACCCGTTTTCTCATGCAAAGATACATTTTTTGCCTACAAAGTGGAGGCGCTATGCAATTCTAATGACCAAAATAAGTATATTTGTGCAATAAATAAAAATTAAGGATGCTTATTTTCGGAATAAATACCGCTAAGTACCTTACAGTTATATTCTAAATTAGTTGCGTAATTATCAATAAATCAATATGGCAGAACTGCTTTTCGCTATCATAGTTATTATTCTTATAGTCGATTTTGCTCTCGGGCGTTATTTGGCATTTTTAAATATTAAAGAGTCAGGTAAAGAGTTGCCGGCTTTATTGCGCGATATTTACGATCCGGAAAAATACAACAAACAACAGGATTATTTCCGCACCAATTCAAGGTTTGGAATGCTTACGAGCACTTTTAGCTTTACCGTAACATTACTTATGTTGGTGTTTGGTGGTTTTGCCTGGGTAGATGCCTGTGTACAACACTATGTGCAAAGTCCAATCTGGACACCCATTTTGTTTTTTGGTATCTTATTTATTGCCAATGATATTATTGGTATTCCGTTTGAGTGGTACGATACCTTTGTTATTGAAGAACGATTTGGGTTTAATAAGGTCACTCCAAAGCTTTTTCTGCTCGATAAGCTGAAAGGGTATGCCATGACCATTGTACTGGGTGGCGGCATTCTATTTTTAGTTATCTGGATTTACACGCTTACACCCACTTATTTCTGGTTGCTGGCATGGGCGGTGATAACCGGTTTCAGCTTGTTTATGACCATGTTTTATTCGCAGATTATTGTTCCGCTGTTCAACAAACAAACGCCGTTGGCCGATGGTGAATTGCGTACTGAGATTGAGAAATTTGCCACTAAGTCGGGTTTTAATCTCGATAATATCTTTGTCATTGACGGATCAAAACGCTCGACCAAGGCTAACGCTTATTTTAGTGGGTTGGGAGCGAAGAAGCGCATTGTGCTTTACGATACTTTGATGGATAAAATGACCACCGACGAAATTGTAGCTGTGTTGGCACACGAGGTTGGACATTATAAACATAAACATACACTGATCAATTTCCTGATTTCTATGCCTTCAACGCTTTTATTGTTTTGGGTCTTTGGACTTATACTGCAAAGCGATGCATTGGCACAGGCATTGGGCGGAACAGTAGCTTCGTTCCATTTGAATGCATTGGCATTTAGCATTTTATATTCACCAATATCAATGGTACTCGATATTTTTACTAATGTGTTGTCCCGGAAATTTGAATATCAGGCCGATGCCTTTGCAGCAAAATATGGATATGCTCCACAGCTTGAATCGGGATTGAAAAAGCTTACAGCCACTTCGCTCGGAAACCTCATGCCGCATCCCTTGTATGTGTTTTTCAATTATTCGCATCCAACATTGTATCAGAGAATAAGTAGATTAACGAACAAATAGTTTTCAACACTAAGATACAAAGAACACAAGTTGCACAAAGAATTCGTCCAGACTTTTTAGAAATAATATAATTCAACTCCTATTGAGCTTTAAAAAACTATACTATTTATTTGTAAGTACAATATAGGAATTAGTTTATATTATTCAATTTATACCTAACAGGTTTTAAAAACCTGTTAGGTATCTGATTTCGCTAAAAACATCTTTTCAAATTATATAAACTAATTATTGCTCAGTACTTACCAACTTATAACTATATACTATTTAATTTTTTTCACTGAGTCATTGTACTTTTACTGTCTTTGTGGTACTTTTACTAAACCAACTAATTTGTTATTCTAAAATAAATTCTAATTATGTTACTAGGAATTATGGGTGCCATGCCCGAAGAAATGGACAAAATTATTTCCGCCATTGAAAACAAGGAAATTGTAGAGCGCGGAAGCAGGATTTATTATCGTGGTATGTTGCACGGTCAGGAGGTAGTAGCTGTGTTCTCGCGCTGGGGGAAAGTAGCTGCAGCAACTACTGCAACCAACATGATTTTGGAATTTGCTGTTGATAGCATTGTTTTTACAGGAGTGGCCGGAGCCATATCGCCGGAACTGAATGTAGGCGACATTGTTATTGGTCAGCGTTTGTTCCAACACGATATGGATGCACGTCCGTTGATGCGCAGGTTCGAAATTCCACTTACCGGAAAAACATCCTACGAAACGCCTCAGCAAAATGTTGACACCATGTCGGATGCAGTACATAATTTTCTGAAAAACAACAAGGAGTTTCGCAAAACACTTAGCAATAACAATATCCATAATGTAAAAATGCTTACCGGCGATATTGCCAGTGGCGATTTGTTTATCTCCAGCTCCGAAATGAAACAAGCACTTATTCAGAACCTGCCATCAGTGGTGTGTGCCGAGATGGAAGGCGCTGCTGTAGCACAGGTTTGCGACGATTATGGGGTGCCTTTAATTGTAGTGCGGGTGATTTCGGATACTGCTGACGAAGAGGCTCATACATCTGCTATTGGTTTTGTTAATCAACATGCCGGCGACTATTCGCTCTCTATTCTCAAAGAATATATCCAGAAGATTGCTGAACGAGGATAATTTTTTTTAGAACGCAAATTACGCAAATATTCGCAACCAATTTTGCTTTCAGTAATTGTAATAATAAAATGTCGTATTTCTTGAAAATAAGAACAACCACATAGTTATTTTAATTGCCGCCCCATTTATTAATTGCCGTCCTATTTATTAATTGCCGTCCCATTTATGGGACGGTATAAATAATATAGATATACAGGGCTTTAGCCAAATTTTCAATTCTATTTGGCTAAAGCCAATATATACTCTTAATTTAATCGCCCGTCCCATAAATGGGACGGCAATTGATACCTGAATACGACATTATATTGTTCTCATTACTTATCTAAGTAATTGTAATAATGAAATGTCGTATTTCCTAAAAAACAAGAACAACCACATAGTTATATATAGTAACATAGTTGCACAATAGAGTTAATACAAACTTTGCGAGAATAAAGGTTTAATTTTGAGTTGACATAGAGTCCTATTCTTTGCAAGCAAAGCGAACAAGTTCGAGCGGTTACATATCTCACATAAACAGTAGTTAACTATGTTTTCTATGCATTCTTAAAATCCCCATGTGTTGCTATGTTACTATATATAACTATGTGGTTGAAAAATGCGACATTATATCTTTTTTATTACTTCAGAGATAATTCAATGTGCATAACCGTGAAGCTGTCTTGACTTTTAAGCAATTATCAGCCAATTTTTAGGGAACAAAATAAAAAGTGTCACAATATGCGCTACGAAGTGTCAATATATCCTAGCCCAATGGCAAAGTCTTGGCGTGATAAATAATTACATATTCTAACCTTAGACAATAGTCAGGGTGAGAAATTTTCCCTGAAAATAGGATGATCCTAGGATTAAAATATAGTTAAATAAATACATATATTTGCATTTGTTTGTATTTATTTGTAGTTTTGTGCGTTAAATCACTATAAGTATTCAATATAAGTGTTTATTATAAACAATATTTATATTAATATAATTTGTCAGCAATTGCGCTTATTTTATCTTTGAATAGTCTTGAGTCCCAAAACAAGACTGATTTTCGTACCGGATTTCGTACTCGTTTAAAAAAATACTTTAAGTTAGGAAGGAACACACGCCTAAAACAAAATATCTCTTTGGTCACTGGCCAATCACAGATGTAGAATGGTGTATATGTTTCAAAGATATGAATGCATGTGTGGCGATGAAAAAAGCCCCGCAAGCAGGATACGGGGCTTTGTGGTGAAACATAAATGCACTCGGTCAAGTTGCAGTCGCAGTTGTTGTGGTAGACGATGCGGCTGTTTCTTTTTTTATGGCAGCATTTTTATTTCGGGTACTTCTACTGCGGGTTAACGCCCGGTATGGAATAAACAATTCGTTTAATTCCGCTATCATGGGCGTAAAATCTACTGTAGTAGTGTGAACTTTAGCCAACTCAATGGCTTTCATCAAATTATTCAGTGCTTTTAGAATACTTGCCTTCAACTTCATATCTACTATAACCCTGTGTTCGGCATTTTCGGTCCGACGAACTTCGGAATTAGTATCTAATCTGTTTTGTACCACCTTCATTTCACCAACATATAAATCGATGCTAATCTTGGTGGAGGCCTGACTCGTTAATTCGTTTTTATCTAAAGCGATAAGAAAATTCTTCACTTTATCTTCAGCTAACTTCGAATTAACCTTGTCGATATTCAACAAGTACTTCTTTACCAGTGGCAATATTAATTTGGCAGCTTCCGACATAGTCGAAATATCTGCTTTTTCAACAGCTCTACACTGAGTTACAATGGCACCGCACAATTCCCTCACTCTTTTCCTGTCGATTTTAATCGATGGGGATAGGGGATGACTTGTACGTGAGTTTGTAAATGTGTCGAGCTGCGATTGTTGCTCCACCAGTAAATCGAATAAGGGTTTTACACCCAGGGCCGACGGATTGTATTTTTCAACAATCATTACAACCCCATTTACCACAGCCGGAATTTCATTGTTCCGGATAAGGTTTGAGTTAAAAGAAATTATAATCATTTTTAATAAGATTACGATTACCTGCTTTTATCTCGTTAATGTGGGCATCAATAATCCTGCTATTCACTGATACTTTGATATAATCAAGATTACTCGCTAGTAATCTGGTTGATAACTCCCTTTAGCTTCGTGCTAAAAGGTATGCAATGTTATAGATTTTATTTGACATTTACAAACATTTACTTCGTTTTTTATCAAAAAATTATCCACAATTTATTTTTATTGGTTATTTGAAGCTTATTTTTGAAATAATTAATCGTTTTATATTGTTGGTAAACAGATATTTGTCATGTGTTTTCGAAAATTTATTTGTATCTTATTTATTTGAAAATTTTGTACTGTATTTTCCAAAATAAAATTTTGTACTAGAACTTTTTCTTAACCACACACTTATATAATTCATAATTGATAATTGATAATTCGTAACCTTCTCCGTATTCCTATGTGTTTAAAATACACAATCAATTTTTTTCACAGCCACATAGCTCCCCATAGAAACATAGTCACACATAATTTTTCATCAAATACACAGAACAGATAGTTTTATAGATCTATGTATTCTATGCATAATTTAGGAATATTGAGAGTTCAGCAAAGTGCAAACCTCTCAATGTTCCGCTAATTGGGAGTTCAGCAAAGTGCTGAGTTGTCAATTCCCCGCTAATTGAGAGGTTAGCAAAATGCTGAGTTGTCAATTCTCCGCTAATTGAGAGGTTAGCAAAATGCTGAGTTATCAATTCCCCGCTAATTGAGAGGTTAGCAAAGTGCTGAGTTGTCAATTCTCCGCTAATTGAGAGTTCAGCAAAATGCTGAGTTGTCAATTCCCCGCTAATTGAGAGATCCGCAAAATGCTGAACTGTAAATATGGCTGTATGATAGTTTGTTGTCTATGTGTTTTTATGCATACTTCCCTGAAAAAACTATGTGGCACTATGTGAGAACTATATAAACCTATGTGTCCAAATTCGTTATTTGTTTTTTACAGCCACATAGTTACACCTAGAAACATAGACACACATACATTTTTCATCGAAAACATAGAACAGATAGTTTGCGGTCTATATCATAACTCACAATTTGTAATTCATAGTTCAAAACCTTCTCCGGCTAAGTGTCCAAAATATTTATATGCATTTCTTCTCCCATTTTACTGGTCTTATTGTAGCATTTTTAAGCTCTGTATTTTATCATATTTCTGTTGGCAGCAGTATAACTTAGCAATTGTTACATATTTTGTGTGTTTTGTAGTAATTTAGAGAGGTTTTTATATAAAAAAGGAATTGTTTACTATAAATATCACTATCTTTGTGTTAGTGATATTTGTTATAATATTTAACTGTAATCACAATAAACCCTAAAAATAATGGGATGTTTCCGAGGATTCACAAAATTATATCCCTGACCCAGACACTTAACTTTTTTCTATGGATGACAAACTCTCTACTATTTATAACTACCCCGCCAACAGCACTGCCATTTACATGGACTTCAGGCTGTATACTAACATAATTCTTTACGTCCAACAGCTAGCTGTCATTAAGAATATAACTATTCAAATAATGAAATTAGTAGTTAATTTTCGAATACGAATGATTAACAAGTTATAGTTATGAATTTAAGTACGACATATTCGAAAAATATACAAAGCCGCTCCAGATTTAGATATTACAAAGGTTTATTTCCTAGATATAGAAGCTACCTGAGGAATCTGCTTATTACTTTTGATAAGCGAGAAAATGTGATTCCTAAAATGTATTAATCATTACTGAACTAATTGTCAAATTAAATATTGATGTCTTTAGCTGAAAATAATAAATTGATTGCCAAGAATACAATAGTATTGTATATTCGTATATTTTTCACAATGTCAATCAGTTTTTATACTTCTAGAGTTGTGCTAAATTCACTTGGTATAGTCGATTATGGTATTTATAATTTAGTTGGTGGTATTGTTGGTATGATGGCCGTATTGAATGATTCTATGGCTGGTGCAACTCAACGTTGGATAACAATAGCGCTAGGTAAAAATGATAAAGAAAACCTTATAAAAGTTTTTTCTGTAGGTTTGACGGCTCAAAGTGTCATTGTAATTATCGTTTTAATTTTGTGTGAAACTATAGGACTTTGGTATCTATATAATTATGCTGTTATACCTCCAGAACGTTTAAAAATAAGTTTTTGGGTATTCCAAATATCTATTGTAACTTTATGCATGAATATTCTGAATGTGCCATTTTGGGGTACCCTTATGGCACATGAAAAGATGTCTGCATTTGCATTATTCTCTGTAACGGATGTCTTATTGAAGTTAATTATATGTTTTGTCTTAAGTATCACAGCATGGGATAAGCTTCTCGTTTATTCAGCTTTATTATTTGTTTCATTTTTAATAAATGTCGTTTTTTTGCAAATTTATTGTCATAAAAAATTTATTGAAGCACGCATAAGATTTGGTTGGGATAAGACTTTGTATAAAGAAATGTTACATTTAGCTTTGTTGACAATCTCGGCTAATTTAGCTACTATGGGATATACCCAAGGAATTACATTACTTACAAATATGTTTTTTGGACCAGTTATGAATGCAGCGGCAGGAATAGCAAGTCAGGCTGGTAATATCGTGAATCAATTTAGTGGTAGTTTTCAAACAGCTATCAATCCACAAATTACTAAAAACTATGCAACGAAAAACTATAATGAAATGCATAAACTTGTTTTTCGAAGTGCTAAGTTTTCATATTTCTTAATGCTTTTTTTTACTATTCCTCTTTTCTTTGAAGCTGATATATTAATGAAATTGTGGTTGAAAATTGTTCCAGATCATGCGGTTAATTTTTTGCGTATAGGACTTTTTGTATCTATGTTTATGGCTGTCCGTAATCCGCTTGTAATTGCTGCTATTGCGAATGGTCACATTAAAAAGTACCAATCTGTGATTGTAAGTATCTTATTATTGATACTACCTATTAGCTATTCTCTGTTAAAACTTGGGGGAATCCCAGAAACGACTTCTATAGTTCTTCTTTGTATTATGATTATAACAGTTTTTGCAAGCGCGTTTATGTTAAAGGAGCTGATACGGCTAAATTTTAATGAATTTATTCAACAAGTAATAATTAAAATAATAATTGTTACTTTGTTGTCTTTTTGTTTGCCATTTTTGATCATATTGAATATGGATGAAAGTATTATTAGATTAATCACTTTGACTGTTTCTTCAACAATATCTTCAACACTAATTATTTATTTTCTAGGATTGACTATTTCTGAAAGGCAGTTTACTTTGTCTATAATAAATAATAAATTAAAAAGAATACAATGAAGAGAATACAAGCTAAATTTTACCATAATTGGTTTGCTATTTTATATTTTAACTTTAAAATGCTTCCGTTTAAACAGGCTATAAAACTTCCATTTGACTTTTATTTTAAGGTCAGATTTCAAGATTTATCAGGAAAAATAATTTTAAACACCAAACAATTGAAACGAGGGATTTTTCAATGGGGTTTTGCAGAACATGAAAATTTTCCGAGAGAAGAGTGCATTTTATCGATAAAAGGAACGTTAATAATAAATGGAGAAAAAATTGTTTTTGGGAGCGGATCAACTTTGGAAATTGACAAAGGGGCTATGCTTGAATTAAATGATGATTTTATTATTGCACCTCATACAAAAATTATCTTGCAAGAATTTATAAAGATTGGTTCTCATGTTCGAATTGGTTGGGATACTCAACTAATTGATTCAAATTTTCATTATCTAAGAAATGTTTTAACAGGTGAAATAAAGAAAAGAACAAATCCAGTTTTAATTGGAAGTTTTTGTTGGATTGGTAATCATGTTTCTATAAATAAAGGAACTATTTTGCCAGATCACACTATTGTGGCAGCCAATAGTGTATGTAATAAAGATTATTCAAAAATCTCAAGATATTCAACATTAGCAGGAATACCTGCAAAAGAAGTTGCAAATGGCTTAGAACGGATATTTGAATCATTAGAACCTAATTTGATTAATGAACTTATCATACGAGATACTTACTGAAGTAAGATTTTTTTGTTTAATTAGATATAAATCATCATATTGATGAAACTAAAACGATTATTTAGATTTACTGATCACAATTGGCTGGCAATTTTATTTTTTAATTTTAAAATGCTTCCATTTAAACAAGCTATTAAATTGCCTTTTGATTTCTATTTTAAGGTTAGATTTAATGATTTGTCAGGTAGAGTTATTTTAAATTGTTCTAAACTTAGGCGAGGAATGTTTCAATGGGGATTTATGGAGTATGAAATTTTCCCAAATAAAGAATGTATTTTATCAATAAAAGGAACATTAATAATAAATGCTGGTACAATAGTATTTGGTAATGGTACAACTTTACTGATAAATAAAAATGCAATACTAGAATTAGATGAAGGTTTATTAGTTGCTCCTCGTACAAAAATAATTGTACATGAAATGATTAAGATTGGTTCAAATGTTTATGTTGGTTGGGAAAGTCAATTATTTGATACAGATATTCATTATGTCAGGAATACAATAACTCAAGAAATAAAGAGGATAACTGATCCTGTATGCATTGGAACTCATTGTTGGATTGGCAACCGAGTTTCTATTTGTAAAGGGACTAAAATACCAGATTATTGTATTGTTGCCTCAAACAGTATTTGTGATAAGGATTATTCAGAATTATCTAAATATACTACAATTGCTGGTGTACCTGCCAAACAAGTAGGGAGTGGTAGTGAGTTAGTATTTGAATCATTAGAACCAGAATTAGTGAACGAACTTTTAATTAGAGACGAAATCAATATAGTTTAATTTTTTTTTGAATTTTATGCGTCCTTTACATATAATAATGCCTATGGCTGGGGAAGGTTCTCGTTTTATTAATGAGGGATATACTACTCCCAAGCCGTTGATACTCTTTAAAGATAAAACTTTATTTGAAAGAGCTATTGGTAGTATTTCGAACGTTAATGCCCCACTAAAATATTCGTTTATCGTGCGGCAAGAGCATATTGAAAGATTTCAAATAGATACAAAAATAAAGCAGATTATACCGCAAGCAAATATATTTTCTGTTTTAAAAACAACTAGGGGAGCAGTTGAGACCTGCATGTTAGCACAACCTGCAATAAACAGTGATGATGCAATACTTATAATGGATTGTGATATAGAATTCCAAAGTTCTACTTTTAATAGTGAAATATCTAAAATTCTTTCACTGCCTTTAGAGAAAGTTGATGGGGGTATATTGATATCTTTCGATTCAGATAAGCCATGTTACAGTTATGCAGAAGTAGATGAAAATAATGTAGTTCTACGTACCGCTGAGAAGGAAGTAATTTCTGAACATGCACTTTGTGGAGCTTATTTTTTCTCAAAAGCTGAAAACTTTTTATCTGCTGCAAATAATTTACTAAAACAAACACATTTTAAAAAGAAAGAATATTATGTTTCATTACTTTATAACGAATTAATAGCAAATAATGAAGTCGTAAAACTTGCTAAAATGGAAACATATTTTTCTTATGGTACTCCAGATGAACTAAAATATCATTTATGATTAAACAGAAAGCAATAAAGCTACTTATTACAGATTTCGATGGTACGTTAGTAGATTCTTTTGAAGCCAATTTAAAAGCATATCAAACTGTTTTTGAGCAATTTGGTTTAGAATTATCGGAAGATAAATATAGGACTTGTTTCGGACTACGATTTGATGAGTTTATGGATAAAATGGATATTACTGATATTAAGACCCGTATTGATATAAAAAAAAATAAATCTACGATATACCCTGATTATTTTTCATTTCTAAAAGTAAACAAACCACTTTTAAATTTCATATATAGTTTTAAATTAATGGGAGGAGCTACTGCAATTGCTTCTACTGCTAGAAGAGAGAATTTAATGAATGTTCTTACATATATTAATGCAGTTGACACATTTGATTTGATTTTAGCAGGTGAAGATGTTGAGAATGGAAAACCTAATCCTGAAATTTATAAAAAGATTTTACAATACTTTAAAATAGATTCATCAATGGCAATTGTCTTTGAAGATACCGTCATTGGAATGGAGGCTGCTGCTAATGCTGGAATTAACTACATTCAGATTAATACAAAATTTTATGGAAATTGAAATAAAAGGTCATTCCGGATGTACAATTGATATTGTTAATATTGATAAAGTGTTATATATTGAAAAAGGTACCACCGATTTAGATTATATAAATAGATTATATAATCAAGCAATAAAGCAGAAAAATGCAGCCCAACAAGAATATCAGTTTATCAGGATTCCAAAAATAGTAAATATTGATAAAACTGCTTCTAAAATGGTGATGCGTATGGAATATATATATTCTAAAAACTTTATCAATCATTTTGAGTCATCAGGATTTGAGCAAATCGTATATTTTATCAATGCTTTTTCTTCATTTATTTTAAATGAAATTAAATCATCTAAAATGTCAAACGTAAAAGCAGAAATAATTTTAGCTAAGTTTCAAGAAGTGAAAAATAACATCTGCAAACAAAAAATATTAGATGAAGACATTGAAATACAATTACTTTTGCAATCAGCAAAGAAAGTATTTGTTAATTTACCTGAGACTCTTAATATCCCTGTTGGAATATGTCATGGGGATTTAACGTTATCAAATATCCTATTCAATGGAAATAATTATTATTTAATTGATTTCTTAGATTCATTCATTGAATCACCTATTATAGATATGGTGAAGCTTCGTCAAGACACTGCATTTCAATGGTCAACATTAATGTATTCAGGAACTTTTGATAAAACGAGATTAAATATCATATCAACAAAAATAGATGAAGAATTAGAAAAATTGTTTCAACAATATGATTGGTATACTAAGTATTATGATGTGTTTCAGTTAATGAATTTTTTACGAATTCTACAATATGCTCAAGATGAGAAAATTATTGCATATTTAAAAAAAACTTTAAAACAACTTCTAAGGCTATGAAATTCAATTTAATAGTACCTATAGCTGCTGACAAACCGGAATATAGAGATACAATGCCATATCTGTTTGATTTAGGTAATGATGGTATTATGTTATGTGTTAAGTCGATTACTGGACTAGATTTAAGTTGTTTTGATAATATTTTTTTTACTGTATTAAAGAAGCACAGCGAACAATTTTATTTAAAAGAAATGTTTGATATTCAATTCAGACGACTAGGTATAAAAGAAAAGGCATTTGTTGTAGAGCTAAATGAATGTACAAAGAACCAACCAGAAACTATTTATGAAACAATTAAGAGGATGCAAATAATTGGTTCTGTAATGATTAAGGATGCTGATAGTTTTTTGTCTTGTAGTATTTCACCAGAAAATTCAGTTTGTGTTTTTCCTTTAGACTCATTGCAAAGAGTTAATCCACAGGATAAAAGTTATGTAAATATTGACGATATGTATTACATAACAAATATTATTGAACGTAAAATCATAAGTAGGGATTTTTGCGCGGGTGGATATATATTTGAAGATACTTCTTATTTTCTTGAGAAATATGAGCAATTATTAAATATGACTCCTCTTTATCTCTCTCATATTATTTTTAGCATGTTGCTTGATGACAATATAAATTTTCGGCCAATTCAAGTGAGCGAATATCAGGACTGGGGAACACGGATTGACTGGATGATCATTAAAAGAAAAGAGTAATATAATGAAAAAAATAGCATTCATTGGTGCTTTATGTTTAGTGCAAATGGCATTGGGTGGAAATTTAGCTATAGCTATAGCCTATTATCTATTCTTGACTATACTGCTTATATATAGTGTTATTAAGGGAAATGTATTTAGGAGTGGTATTATATACCTAACATTTATATTGATTTGCTTTTTGAGTATTTTGATAAACCAACCACCTGCACTTTTTCAGGCTCCTTTAAGATGGGGTCTTTTTGCAATTGTTTTGATGACAACTACACCAATTCTAATGAATCCCAGAACATGGATATTTCGTTATTATATTTTTTTGTATTGTATGTACTTAATTGTGATTTTTACAGTCGCAAATATGCTAGCCTATTATTTCGGAATAGATTGGGGAGAGCATTATGAAGAAATTGGTGTTTTTTCTGGAGTATGTGGTTCTACGAATTCTTTAGGGACGATGGCAGGGATATCATTAGTTTTTCTTTCGGTTTTATTAATGAATAATAGATATCATTTAAAAAAACATTTAATCTTAATTCGTTGGGTTATAATTGTATTGTTAATTATATCTTTTGGCGTATTGTTATTAGCTTCATCTCGAACTGCATTAGGCGCTGCTTTAATATCACTCATCTTGATTTTGTATAAGAATTATCAAAATAGTTTATCAAAATTTATTGGTGCTTTACTTATCATTATTATAGTTAGTATTGCTGCATTTCCATATATTACTCATTTATCTCAAGGTTTATTGTGGAAACAGAATGGTCAAGTCTCTAAAATTGATACAAACTCAAGAAACGATTTATGGAAAGATAGGATTGATGAATTTAATTCAAATCCTATTCTTGGTTGTGGTTTTGCTACTACAAAGAAAATTAATGAATTCTCGAAAATATCAGGAGGTGTTATTGAAACAGGTTCAGGGTGGGGTTCAATAATTGGCCAAACAGGATTATTAGGATTGATTACTTTTTTGTTAATTGTAATACCTAATTGGCTGTATTTTTTTAAATTAAAAAGATATAATAGTTTTAGTATATTATTGCTGGGACTAATGACTTTCTTTCTAATTCACTCGTGGGGAGAAGGATATATTTTGACTGGGGGTACACCATTATGTGTTTATTTTTGGTTCACGCAAGGGCTTGCTTTAGCTTATAGAAAAAGATATTTAAGAGTAACATCGATTTATATTTTATCTTTTAATAAAAAAAAATAGCATGAAAATTGAAAGGTTAATGATTGCTTATTATGGAAGAAGAAGAGAAAATCTTTGGTCAGGAACACTTGACGTTTTCGACAATTTTTTATCGTTGAAATTAGGGGTTAACAATATAAAATGGATCCGAATATTTCCAGAAATAAGTATATTATATCAAAAAATTTTGAGATTGTATAGTATCTTTTTTTATACTTCAGATGGAGTATGTCGAGAGAAGCAAATGTATAAGTCTACCGTTAAGATGGCTTTAAATGGTTTGAATCGAGATTTTGACAATAAAACAGATTGGGTACTTTTTGTTGCAGAACATTGTTTAAATAGTAAATTCCCAGAAGATATTCATTATGCTGCATACATTGATACTGATTTTCCGGTTACAGCTCAGTATGATGTTGCTAGATCTAAAATAGGTTATGATTATTATATAAAAAATTATGATAAATATACTGAGGAATCCTACAAAAAGTTAAATTTGATATTTACACAAAACGAATGGACACGCTTATCTATTATTGATAGGTTCAAGTTAAATTCAAATAAAGTTATAAATGTTGGTTTTGGAGTAAATATTGAACCTTATTTTGAAGAAAAAAACTACGAGAATGACCTTTTGTTAATTGTTTTGCGTCAACATAATGCAAAAACAAAAGGATTAGATCTATTAGTAGATGCCTTTAAGCTTCTACGTAGAGAAAATGAGAATGTAAGATTAGCTATTGTTGGAAATGATTATTATAAGGGAGTAGAGGGTATAGATGTATATATTGATTATCCGCGAGAAAAAACCAAAGAACTATTTCGTTCTTGTACCTTATATACCATGCCAAGCAGAAATGAACCGAATGGAATTACTTATTTAGAAGCTCTATGTAATAAAGCACCAATAGTAGGACTTAATCGTTTTTCTATACCTGAATTTACAAATAATGGCGAATGGGGGTTTCTATGTGAAAATGAGGATCCGTTAGAACTGGCAACTGTGATAGCAGATGCATTATCTGATAAATTACGCTTAAAAGGCATGGGGTTAAAAGGCCAAGAATTTGTAATGAATAATTATAAGTGGGAAAAAGTTGTTGAATTTATTTTGAATAGTATGAGTCAATATGAAAAACAATGAATTTAAGATTCCTCAAATATCAATTATCGTCCCAGTTTATAATGCAGAACTCTATTTGGACGAATGTATTAAAAGTATTCTAAATCAAAGTTTCTCTGATTTTGAACTCATTTTGGTTGATGATGGGAGTGTTGATAAATCATGGAAAATATGTGATAAATACAGAGAAACTGACGATAGAATAACTGTAATACATATTGTTAATGGAGGTGTTAGTAATGCTAGAAATACTGCTTTAAAAATTGTGAAAGGAGAGTTTGTCTGTTTTGTTGATTCTGATGATACTGTGGATGTTAAACACTTAGAAAATTTCATTAAAAACTTAACACCTGAAATTAATCTTTATATTCAACAAATTATTATTGAGAATAATGGTAAGCAAAAATCAATAAATTATAATCAATATGGTATTGTACAGTTGAAAGATGCTTTGCAAATAAATTGTCTTTCTGCTCACGGTTATGCTTGCGGAAAGTTATATAGAACCTCTTTAATTAAAATGCACAACATAGAGTTTGATAGTAATGTGAAGTTTTCTGAAGATTTACTTTTTGTTTTAAAATTCTCTTTGTATTCAGATAAGATTTTCTATATAAATTTTTATGGTTATCACTATTATTTACATATTGGATCTGCTACTAGTAAAATTTATACAATAGATTTAGAGCTTTATTGCTTCAACAGTTATATAAATACCCTAAATGAAATTTCAGAAAAATATTCTTTAGATGTATTATCCATAAAGAGTGTAACAGAGATTTATGCTATGCTTTTTGCTCGGGTTAGAAATTCCATATATGAAAATAATAATGGTTTATTTTCAACACAAAGGTTAACATTTTTTCGAAATTTGTCAAAACAAGAACTGAAAATTATATATGATAATCGCCATATTTCAAATTTAATTATTCAAATAGCTTATTGGTTTCTTGCCCATAGGAAGTATCTTTTTTTTGATTTGATTGTCAGAAATGCTTTATACATACAAAATAGATTGAAATCATGATACCTAAAATTATTCATTATTGCTGGTTTGGTAGAAATCCATTACCGGAGGAATTTCAATCGTACATAAATGAATGGAAAAGAATATGTCCTGATTTTGACATAATGTGTTGGGATGAAAAGACTTTTGATGTATTTAATTCAATTCCCTTTGTGCAAGAAGCTTATCAAAAACAAAAATATGCTTTCGTTGCCGATTATGTAAGAATGTACGCTATATATAATTATGGTGGAATATATATGGATACGGATATAAAATTACTCAAAAGATTGGATGAGTTTCTAACTTTTGGTTTTTTTACAGCAATGGAATATCATGATGATAATGTGAGATTATTGAATGTAGAAAGTAAATTGACACCTAAAGGATATAGAAAAAATACAAATGAATTTATTTATGATATTTGCATTGAATCAAGCATTTTTGGTGCTCAAAAAGAACATCCATTTGTTCTCGATTGCTTAAATTACTATCAGGATAAAAATTTTATTCTTCCAGATGGGAGTTTATATGATACAATTATAGTTCCTGTAATAATGGCTGTTTGTGCAGAAAAGTATGGATTTAGATATGTTAATGAGCAACAGGTGTTGGATGGAGATATGCATCTTTTTCCTGATGATTATTTTACACATCCTAAAAAAGCCACTAATAATACTTATGCTTTACACATGGTAAAAAATAGTTGGAAAAAGTTTTCGACAAAACAAAAAATATATGCAGCTCTAGCTCAAAATAGTATTCTTAAATCGATATATAACAAACTTTCAAATTATTCCATTTTTCAATTATTTTTTGATAATATACAAAAAAAAACATGGTTACAGCGGAATTAAAAAAGTCTGACAGAGTAGAATGGATAGATATATCAAAAGGAATCGGTATATTTTTAGTTGTACTTGTGCATACGAGTCTGCCTAAACTTATAAGCAATTGGATAATTTCTATTATAATGCCTTTTTTCTTTTTTATTTCAGGGTATCTTTATCAAGAAGATAAGTACAAGATTAAAGATTTTTTATGGGTGAAAATGAAACAACTAATGTTTCCATATACCTGTTTTACGTTAATTGTGTGGTTTGGCTTTTATATGCTCAACTATAAAATGACTATCATTAGTGCTCAGGAACTTTGGTATGGGTGGAAAGGTATTGCCTTGTGGTTTGTACCAGTATTATTTATATCTGAATCTATTTTTGTTTATTTACAAAAAATGTTAAGTTTGCCATTATTGATTATTTCTTTAATAATTTGCTCATTAATTGGATATTTTACATTTAAAGTGAATTTTCATCTACCATTTAAAATAGAAGTAGTATATACAGCTATATTTTTTTATGGAGGTGGCTATTTGTTAAGATACTATAATAAAATTGACCTTCTGTCTAACCATAATATTTTCATATACATAACTGTATTATTTTTAACTGTATTTAGTTTTATTTTGTCACTATTGACAAGTTCTCATTTAGATATGGCCAGTAATACATTTGGCGTTTATATCCCAACTATTATAATATCTTTTAGTGGAATTGCTGCGATTATTGCATTTTCATTTTTGTTATCGACAAAAGAAAGTGTAATCATAAATATAATAAAATTTTTTGGTAGAAATACATTAATCATTCTATCGTTTCATCAGTTGATACTTATTACATTGAAAAAGTATCTGGAAAATCTACCTTTAAATAATTATCTAAATAGTGGAATCAGACATTTATTACTTTGGATGATATTATATATTTTTATAATTACAATAAACAAACATTTTCTTTTTTTATTGGGAAAATTAAAAAAGTAAGCAAATGAATATCTTTTTTTGGCAAAACTGTATTAGTCCGCATCAAATCCCTTTTATAAAAGAAATTTGTAATGATAGTAGGGTTCAATCCGTCTCGTTAATTACCCCTCGTATTGATTACAAAGAACGCCAAGAAATGGGTTGGAATAGCAACGCTTTATTAACAGGAACAAATATTAAATTTTATCTGTCGCCTGATGATGAGACTGTATCTAGACTACTAACCAACAGTCAACATGATAGCTTTCATTTGTTTTCTGGTATTCGTGCTGATATGTTTGTTTACAGTTGGTTTTGTAAAAGTTTAGATTTTAAAGTAAAAAGAGGAATAATTACAGAAGCTCCTTTCACATACCACAAACCATTATGGATGCACAAAATCCGTTTCTTCTTCCAAGATAGAAAATATATACCAAAAATACATTATGTTTTTGGTATTGGTGATGCTGCTGTAAAATACTATTCGAATTGGAACAACAATTGGAAAGTAATTCCTTTTATTTATTGTACTGAAAGCAAAGACAAGTCACAAATATTAACTCCTAGTCATAATATATTAAAACTTGTATATGTAGGCAGTTTATCTAAACGAAAAAATGTAATTGTACTACTCAAAGCTATATCTCTTCTTCATTCAAATATGAAAATCACCCTTGATATAATCGGAGATGGTGAAGAAAGAAGAAAGCTTGAAGCATTCGTAAATAAACATGCATTATTTTCTAAAGTTACATTTCATGGAACCTTATCTATGACTGATATTAATGAACAATTACTTAAGTATGATATATTAGTACTTCCTTCGCTACACGATGGTTGGGGAGCAGTGATAAATGAAGCTCAAACATTAGGATTATATACTATTTGTAGTGATAACTGTGGAGCAAGGCTACTAATACAAAATAATGAGATAGGATTAATTTTCCGAAATAATTCTTCTCGCGATTTAAAAATGAAAATTCAATATTGCGACCAAAATCAATCAATCATTAAATCAAATGTTGACAAACGAATAAAATTGGCAAAAAATATTAGCGGAACTTCAGTTGCTACTTATTTTGTTGAAAATTTATTAAATGATTCATTAATTAAACAACCATGGGAAATGGACAAATAGAACTAAGAAAATATTTTTAATTTTATCTATTAATATATGATTTTTTTTGATAAAGTAATTAGACAAAAAGAGACAAACATATCATGCTTTGTGTTATCATTTGAAAATACAAACTGCTTGAGAGGAATTGCAATTTTGTTAATCATCATACAACATATATCCGGCAGATTTGGAACAAACTTGTTTACTCCCTTAGGTGGTACTGGAGTAGCAATATTTTTATTCTTATCGGGTTTTGGTTTAAACGAATCATTAAAAAAAAATGGTTTATCAAAGTATTGGATAAAGAAAATCATTAGAGTATTTTTGCCCTATTTCCTTTTTGAGTCCGTACTATTAATTTTAAATAAAGTAGGTTTAGTAACTTATTTGTTAGATATAAGTGGATTCCAGACATCTTATTGGTATGTTGGTTTCATTCTTAAATGGTATATTATTTTTTATGTATTAACTAAATTAATTCCCAAATTTTCAATATACATAATGTTAATTGTTGGGGTAATTATGTTATTTACTTTTCCTACTATTCAAGCAGAACAAAGTTTTTCTTTTGTACTAGGAGTTTTAACATCAGTCTATTTATCTAGAATAAAATTATTTTCAAACAAACAACTATTTCAATTTGCTTTTTTTGCAATTATTGTTGGATGTATTTTTCTGTATATTAAGCAACAACCTTCAATTAGAAATAATTCAGCTGTATATATTATCAATATAGTTCAAAGTCTAATAAAGCTGCCTTTTGGACTATCTATTATTTTATCATCACCAATTTTATCTAAAGTATATCCAACTCGTTTTCTCATTTTTGTTGGAATGATTTCGTACGAACTTTATCTTGTACATATGAGTTTTTTGAAATTTATTGATAATAATATATTAAATGTTGTATTTTTTATAATTGTTTCATTTTCTTTGTCCTATTTGTTCTATAAACTAAACAATTTTAACTCTAAAAAGATTTTGGCTAATATTGACTAATTTCTAATTATTATTCATGATAATGCACCCTTTTTAAAAAATCAAGTATATTAAATAGTTGGACAGGGTTTGTAGTTTGAACTTTATACAATCACATGAAAATTATTCATTTTATTACATCTATTGATAAAACGGCTGGCGGTACAACCGCTTATTTGAAGCTTCTGTCTCAAGAGTTGAAAAACACAGTCGAATTACTAATTGTTACTGGCAATTCACAAAATCCAGTGATAATCGAGGATGTTAATGTCTTGTTTGTAGATCTTTCATTAATTCGATTGATATCTATAGAAAAAAAGTTTCGTGTTCTGTTAATACTAGAGCAGCCTAATATTGTTCATATTGAAGGCATTTGGGATCCGCCGTGTTGGTTGTTTCAGAAAGTGGCCCAAGACTTGGGTATAAAAGTAGTGCTTTCTCCACACGGTATGTTGGAATCTTATATTATGAACCGTCATCCTTTGAAAAAGAAGCTAGCTATGGCTTTATATCAACACAAGGCATTACAACAAGCAGATTTTCTGCATGCAACGGCACAATCGGAGTTAGACCAAATTCGTAAGTTAGGCTATCATCAATCCGCACAAATTATTCCTAATGGTATCGATGTAAAGGATATTAAACAAAAAGTAGAATGGGGGCGGGTAAGAAATATTTTATTTTTGTCGCGTGTCCATCCTAAAAAAGGATTGGAAGTATTGATCGATGCTGTAACTAAGCTTACATCATATCAATTTATAATAAGCATAGCCGGTGAAGGTGATACAATTTACATTGAGTCACTTAAAAAACTCACTGTACAAAAAGGAGTTTCGGAATATTTTGATTTTGTAGGAGGTATATATGACGACCAGAAGTGGGAACTTTACCACAATTCCGATTTATTTATATTACCTACTTATAGTGAGAATTTTGGGATAGTAGTGGCCGAAGCCTTGTCAACTGGCCTACCTGTAATAACAACTACAGGTACACCCTGGAAAGAGTTAGAAACTAACAACTGTGGCTGGTGGGTTGATTTAATGGTAGATAATCTGATACAAGCATTGCGTGAAGCTTTGAACTGTGATGCTGATAAACTTAAAACTATGGGGTTAAATGGTCGTAAGTTGGTGGCCGAAAAATACGAAATAAGTACTATCGCTTTACAAATGAGTCAGTTTTATAAGAAAATAAACAATTAATAAGTTTTCGTATATGGAAAAAGTGTTAGTAGACATCTCGAAATATAATTCAAGTTTTAGTTTTAAGAATAAAATTGCTAGATTAATTTGGAATTCTACTTATTTTATTTTATTTCGTCCTTTTGTTTTTTTTATTTTTAACGGTTGGCGGAATTTTATTTTAAAGTTATTTGGTGCGAAAATTGGAAAAGGTTCGATTGTACATGCAAGTGTCAAAATATGGGCCCCATGGAATTTGAGAGTAGGAGAGTATACGTGTTTGGGAAAAGCAGTTGAATGTTATAATCAAGGTAAAATTACCATTGGGTCTAACACTACTATATCTCAGAAAACATATTTGTGTGCGTCGAGCCATGATATTTCAGATTCAAGGCATGCACTTATTCTAAAACCAATAATTATTGAAGATCAAGTTTGGATAGCTGCTGATGCATTTATTGGACCTGGAGTAATAATTGGTCAGGGAGCCGTGGTTGGAGCTCGTTCTGCTGTATTTAAATCTGTTAAGTCCTGGACTGTAGTTGGTGGTAACCCGGCACAATTTATAAAAGAAAGAATTATATATGAAAAACAATGAGTTTATATTTGATCCTGTTCAAACAACACCATTTAAATTTCGAATGAAAATTAAAGCTCATTTATGGTGTTTGGTGAATGATACAATCTTTATGTTTTTCCCAAATCAAATAAGAAAACCCCGGATTATTTTATTAAGATTATTTGGTGCTCAATTATCAAATTCTGTAAACATAAGCAGAACCGCTAAAATTGAACATCCATGGAATCTAACAATGGGTCATTTATCGAGTTTAGGTGATTATTCTTGGATTTACTGTTTGGATAAAATAATAATTGGTGATAAATGTTGTATAGGAAGGGGAGTTTATTTATTAACAGGAAGCCATGATGTTAATGATTTAGGATTTGGTCTTATTACTAAACCAATTATTATTCAAGATGGCTGTTGGATAGCAACTGGTTCTTATATTCTATCTGGAGTAACCTTAGGAGAATATAGTGTTGTTGCTGCTAAATCTTTAGTAAATAAGAGTGCAGATCCATTCTCTGTTATTGGTGGAAACCCTGCTCAAAAAATAAAAAAAAGGATATTTAATGAAATTATCTAACATAATGAAAATACAAAATGAAACTACACAAATTTCTTTTATCATTCTGACATATAATGAAGAACAGCATATTAAACGTTGTATAGATAGTATACTATCATTATCAAATAATATCTATATAATAGATAGTTATTCAACTGATAAAACAGTGCAAATAGCTACAAGTTTAGGAGCAACTGTATTACAAAACAAATGGATAAACTATGCAAATCAATTTAATTGGGGGCTTAGTAATTGTGAAATAACAACTCCATGGATAATGAGGTTGGATGCTGATGAATATCTTACTGAAGATTTAAGGCTAGAGATGCAGCAAGTTCTTCCCAAGTTATCAAAAGATGTTTCTGGTGTTGTTTTAAATTACCGCCATTACTTTATGGGAAGATGGATAAAAAATGGTACACGTTATCCACTTCCGTTATTACGAATTTGGAGAACCGGAAAAGGGTCAATAGAAAATAAATGGATGGATGAACGTGTTGTATTAAGTGAAGGTGCAACTTATAATTTAAAATCAGATTTTATTCATGATGATTTAAATGATATAACTTTCTTTATCAGCAAGCATAATGGTTATGCTACTCGTGAAGCCATTGATTTATTAAATAGAGAATATCACTTTATGAATAATGGTGCTAATGATAATGGTGCTAACAAAACTCATTTGAATTTATATTTAAAGAATTCTTTTTATTCAAAATCTCCATTGTTTTTAAGAGTTTTCATTTATTTTATTTACAGATATATTTTTAGATTAGGTTTTCTTGATGGAAAAGAAGGCTTGATCTATCATTTTCTTCAGGGCTTTTGGTATCGTTTTTTGGTGGATGCTAAAATATACGAGTTAAAGAAACAATTTGGAGGTGATAGTGAGAAGATAGTAGAATATGTAAAGGAGAAATATAAGATATAAGAAATATTATTAGAAACCCTTCCCCCGATAAATCGGGTACTTCACTTAAAAAAGGGAAGATCTGCGCAATGGTTGAAGTTTTCAGCAATTGCCGAGTTTTTTATAAGAGATATTCAACTACACAAAGGCTAATTTAAATGTATAAATCTATGTGTTTCGTGGATGAGGGTGTCCACGAAATATTTTTTTTGAACGCAAATTTAGTTACGCTGACCGTTGGTTTGCAAAAACCGCAAATTTCACAATCCAGATAGTTATCTGGATGCAAATATTATTTTACAAATATAGCTATATCAGCAATTTATACTTTGTGTTGATTTGCGGTTTTTGCGTAATTTGCGTTCTTTTTTCTTTTTAGATACCCTCGAGCGTAGCGTAAAGGTTTCTTGGTTTATTTTCTTATATTTCACACAATATTTAAAATAGAAACCTATATTCTTAATTGTATAACAACTAAAAATTGAATATCATTGAAAATATCAATAATAACCATAGTCTATAATAATCAACAACATATAGCCGGTTGTATAGAGTCAGTATTAAATCAAACTTATCCTGATATTGAGCATATTGTCATTGATGGAGCTTCTACAGATGGTACACAGTCAGCAATTTTGCCTTACGTGGCCAAACTGGGATTTTATGTATCGGAGAATGATACGGGGCTATATAATGCATTAAATAAAGGTATTCGCATGGCAACCGGAGATGTAATAGGTATTTTACATTCCGACGATTATTATTATGATAATGATACACTGGAAAAAATAGTACATACATTTCAGACTACTGATTCTGATATTGTGTATGCAAATGGGCAATATATTACCCCCAAACCCCCTAAAGGGGAGTTAAATACAGAAAAAGTTAAACGAATTTACCGGGCAAAGCCGTATAAAAGCCGATACCTTAATTTTGGTTGGATTCCGTTGCATACCACTATTTATGTGCGTAAGGAAATATTTGACAAATATGGGTTGTATGATGAGAGCTACAGCATTGCTTCGGATTATGATATTTCGTTGCGCTGGTTTCTGAACGATAACATCAAAAAAGTATTCCTGAACGAATGGGTAGTGAAAATGAGGCTAGGAGGGAAGAGCACTACTGCCAGCCTTCAAAAACGAAAATCAACTGAAGATCTACAGGTTATTAAAGGGCACAAGCTCTTAGGCTATTTTACGCTGGCATTTAAAATTGGACGAAAAATACCTCAGTATTTGTTGCCACGAATAATAAAATATAACTAAACAAAACTTTTAAAACGTTACAAAACTTTTAAACGTCGAAGACTTTAAAACGTTTAAAGATAGAAGTAACTTGCTTACTTTAAAACGTTTAAAGATAAAAATAACGCAACAACTTAAAAGTAACGCAACTAACACGCTTACTTTTAAATATTTATTATCACACTTACTTTTAAACGTTTTAGTGTCTCGGAATACTCGACTACTAAAAGTTTACGCAACACTCAACAACTAAAAGCTTACGCAATAACTAAAAGTTTAATCAAACAATACTTTAAATAGTAATTATTTATGGGAAGTACGACTTTACAACCTGGTCAGTATTATCATATTTACAACAGGGGTAATAACGGTGAAGTGTTATTTAAATCGCCGGCAAATTATCGTTTATTTTTGGAGCATTATGCAAAGTATATTACTCCGGTGGTTGATACACTTGCATTCTGCTTAATGTCTAATCATTTCCATTTGGTAATAAGAACTAAGGAGGAAAAAGATATTCAGACTTTTTCGGAATTGAAAATGTTTGAAAGTAATCGTTCAAAGATAATCACAGATAAAAAACCGAACTTTTCGCGCCAATTTTCGCATCTGTTTATCAGTTATTCTAAAACAATAAACAAAGCTTATAATAGAACAGGCAGCTTGTTTGAGCACCCTTTTGAACGTCGACTTATTGAAGATGAACAGTATTTAAAGAACTGTATAATATATGTGCATGCCAATCCGGTAAAAGCTGGCTTTGCGGATAAAATTGGTGATTATGCATGGAGTTCGTATAATGCTTTATTATCGGAGAAACCAACACACTTGAATCGTGAATTTGTAATTCAACTGTTTGGCGATAAAGAGAATTTTAAATATTTACATGCTAACTTTTAAACGTCGAAGACTTTAAAACGTTTAAAAAATAAAAGTAATGTAATAACTTTAAAACGTTTTAAAATAAAAGTAACGCAACTAATATACTTGTTTTAAAACGTTTAATAACCACTTACTTTTAAACGTTTTAGTGTCTCGGAATACTCGACGACTAAAAGTTTACGCAACAACTAAAAGTTTACACAACTAATAACTATCAACTAATAACTATCAACTGTCAACTAAAATAAAATGTCTCCTGAAGATAAATTAATTCTATCCTGCGTAAAAATAAAGCCAAGCCCGGCTGAACTTGACCAATTAAACCTGTTGATACCATTGGTTGAGGACTGGGATTATTTGGTCAACACTATAATTGGGAGGGGAATTGCTCCATTGTTATATGTAAAACTGTCATTGCTGGCTAACAGCCATCTTATTCCCAAATCCATAACTGCTAAACTACAGCAAAGCTATTATATCACGTTGAGCAGAAGCACTATTCTGTATGAGCATTTCAGATTAATTGCCGGACAGTTTACATCAAAGGGTATAGAGCTTATCACCCTTAAAGGAATATATCTGTCCGAAAGTTTATACAAGGATATTGGTTTGCGCCAGATGAGTGATATTGATTTGTTGGTAAAACCTGAAGATGGTGAAAAGGCATTGGCGGCGCTTGCCGGGATGGGTTATAAATCAACTGGTGTGGATGAGTCCGACTCCGATGTGAAATATGGAGAGGTAGTGCATTATACGCCGTTGGTGTTGAATGGTGTTGCTATAGAGGTGCATATAAAATTACATCAGGATAATGAAAGATACCGTGTACATGTAGACGAGTTGTGGAAAAATGCGACACAGGTTTTAGTAAACAATATACAAGTTTCTACTCTCAATACATATGATTTACTGATTCATACCTGTATACATTTGGATAAGCATTTTCAACAAGGTCATGTTCAGTTTACCTGTTTTAGCGATGTAACCAATTTGTTGGAGAAAAATGTCGAAGCATTAGATTGGACAATACTTGTAAATACCTGTAAACAATATAATTGTGAGATAGAGGTATTTAAATATATTGTATTGGTAAATAAATACATGCAAGCAACTGTTCCAACAGAAATAATAAAGAAATATTCTTACAGTCTAACTGTTAATGAAGAAGAGTTGTTTTTTAAATATCTAAGTGGTTTTATTGGCTTTACTACAGGCATGCACCGTCACTTTGGAAATTTTCAACACATTACTTCCTTTTCAGATAAAATAAAGTATTTCTGGAAAATCATTTTTCCTTCTAAAAAGTTTATGATGACTAAGTTTCAGGTCAAGAGTTCAGGACTTGTTTATTTATATTATCCTTATAGATATTACTTAGGGATAAAGGGGGTATATATTCTTATAAGAAAGAAATTAAAATAAGGCTAATTTTTCAAAAACTATTGCATAATCGTTAATCATTGTGCATCTTTGCTATACATTATTAAACGAAAAAAGCCTTTATTCTCAACCTGAATAATTTGACGTTAAATTAACTTAAATTTTTGCTGGTTGAAATACAATATTTTGTTTTCTATTTTGTGAATGGTAAAATGCTCCAAAGTATTAACACTAAATGCATTAACTTAATTGAAGCTGATTCTAATATTGTCTTTAAAATATTTTTGAATATTAAACTCAATAATATTAGAGTTTATATCGAATCAAATTTTATTAAAATAAGAATCAAATAAATAAATAAGAGCAACCACTAAGACACTAAGGACACAATCCCGATAGTTATCGGGGCACGAAGTTTTTTATAAATATAGGTCACTAAGGAGGGAGTCTAAAAAGAAATAAGAACGCAAATTACGCAAAAAACGCAAATCGACGCGAAATATAAATTATTGATATAGTCGTGTTTATGAAAATAGTATTTATGAAAATTTGTGCTATTTGTGTAATTTGCGTTCAAAAAAACACACTTATTGGACATCCTCTATTCTAAATCAATGATTTTCAGAATGGTCGAAGAATAAAACATGAATGTTTTATTCTTCGTGTTCTTTATGTTTTTAGCAACAGAAAATATCAGAAGTTTTAAACTTTGTGTAGCTCTGTGTTCTTAGTGACTTAGTGGTAAGTCTTTTGTTTTCAATTCTATAATAAATTAATCTGAATAAAGTCAATTGGCTTTATATAATGTTGGTGGTAGTAATTCTACTGCCTCTGTCTATTGAAGCTTCAATTGCCTGAAGAACGATTCATAGAGTATTTTTGTTATTATTCCTGACTGCTTATACGTTTGTTTTAACCCGATTCATAATAATGCTAACCAAAAGAGAAAGAAGACTCTCGCAAGTAATGATAGTAGCGCAGGTTGTTTACACTGTGTTACTTTTTCTGATTATTGACGAGTTCTTCACCAAACACGTATTTAATCTTACCGAAAAGATAATACTCCTCAGCCAAATTATTGCTTTTTGGAGTTTTGCTTTTTATAAGTTTCGACTAGGTGTTATTTTTAGATCAAATCCATTTGCAAGCATGTTAAGGGGTTATTTGGTAACCGTTTTTTTTGGGTGTATATTAATTCTCTCCGAATTTAAATTACTCCCAGTACTGCGGCATATCCCTAATAGCTTCAAATTCCTGATACTGTTTGCCAGCATTGATTTAGCCTCGCTTGTTATTTTTAAAGTTGTATTTTACTATTTCATGAAGTTCCTTCGTCGTGAGGGGTACAACAGCAGGCATATCATTATTGTTGCCGATTCGGTGGCCATTCCTTTTGTTGATTCTTTTATTAAAGCAAAGGATTGGGGATACCGTATTAAAGCAATTATAACTCCGGATAATAACTTGAGCGGAAAATATGATGATCTGCATATAATTGAAACCCAAGATGAGTTAACGAAGTATATCACCCAACACATTGTTGATGATATTTTCTATTGTATCCCTTTAGCTGATCATCGTTATAACCCGGAGCAACTTATAGCAGACTCGGAAGAAATTGGAGTAAGCTTACATATTATGCAACACGATTACGTGCATAACACAAAAAACAAAAAGGCAGAAACAGGATTTGAGAATAGTTTTATAACCTATCAAACCGTACCACCGAAATACATTGAATTGAAAGTTAAAGAATTTTTCGATTTGATTTTTAGCGTTTTATCATTGATACTTGTTTCGCCGGTGTTGCTTTTAATTAGCGTTTGTATCAAATTAGAAGATGGTGGTCCTGTCCTTTTTAAACAAGAACGTATAGGATTGAATGGGCGAAGATTTACATGTTATAAATTCAGATCGATGGTTATTGATGCTGATAGCTTATTACATGAGCTGCAGGATTTAAATGAGTCTGATGGTCCGACTTTTAAAATCGAAAATGATCCGAGAATTACCAAAATAGGTCGTCTGATACGTAAAACATCGCTGGATGAATTGCCTCAATTCTATAATGTGATAAAAGGTGAGATGTCGGTTGTGGGACCACGTCCACCACTATTGAGTGAGGTGCAACAATACGAACGTTCTCAACTCCGCCGGTTAAGTATGAAACCCGGCATTACTTGTAAATGGCAGGTATGGGGTAGAAATAAAGTATCGTTTGCAGAGTGGATGAAAATGGATTTAGAGTATATTGATAAATGGTCGATTTGGTTAGATATGAAAATTATGATAGCCACAATAGGGGTAATACTTAGAGCAAATGGTCAGTAAAATATAAGAGATTCATTAATTTCGACATTACATTGTTCCTCAGTTACATAGCTCCATATAGAAATATAGTCACACATAAATAATCTCTGAATACATAGAACTGATAAGATAGTTTGCAGCTATATCTTAACTCATAACCTCCTCCGTAAACCTATGTATCTAGATATTTGTAAGCTTTTTTCCTCAACCACATAGTTCTTAGAAACATAGAATCACATAAGTTATATCGTATACATAGAACAAATAGTATTTCAGATCTATGTTTTCTATGCATACTTTCTTAAAAAAACTATGTGGTACTATGTGAGAAACTATATAAACCTATGTGTCCAAAATACTTAAATCTCCATCGAATACATAGAACAAATACTCTGTTTTTCCAAGCCTCAATTACCTGAACTTTAATAAGTCAAAAAAGAACTGAGTAATACCACCAACCAAATTTGAAATATGCAAAATGTTGATATTCAAATTATTTTCGGCAAGGATAATGATTAGTAATACAAACATTCCCCATTTATACATATCCATCATTAGCTTTGGGTTAATATCCTTTAGATAAGTCAGATATAAGTGCGAACCATCCAATGGAGGAATAGGAATAAGGTTAAACACAAACAGACTGAAATTAATTATTCCCCAGGTCACAATTAATTGAACTATATCAATGCTAACTCCATTAATTGTGTAAAGCACGCGAGCAACTACAAAGAAAAGTATAGCCAGAATAAAATTGGATATAGGACCGGCTATTGCTATCAGTATCTCGTCGCGGTGTTTGTTTTTTAAATTATCCGGATTAAATGTCACCGGTTTGGCCCATCCGAATCCAGCTACAGCAATTAAAAATAATCCAAGCCAGTCAATGTGTTTCAGAGGGTTAAGTGTTAGTCGTCCTTCATTTTTTGCTGTGAAATCGCCTAACTTATAAGCTGCGAATGCATGTGAAAACTCGTGAACAGTAAGCCCTATCACAGCTGCAGGCAATATTTTAAGCATATCAAGAATGTCTAATCCCATATCTATTTAGTTAATATATTGATTTTAAATTTGAATGCAAATATATGGATATTATAAACGGTAATACTGCCTGATCTACAAAATCTTCTAAATTAGATATCAGTAGATCTTGCAGAAAAAGAAAATTCACGATATTTTACGATTTTCATAACAGAAATAATGCTAAAAAGCATTATTTCTGTTATGAAGTTTTGTGCCTTTTGTGGTTTATTCTTTAATTTGGTACAGTAGAAGTAGATATATTTTGACAAATCAACATATTGTTTGAATAGTAGAAATAATATTTAGATCCTGTAGTAATTTAGATGAATCAAGATAATATTTCTATTTGGTGTATCATTTGCCGAATCCCTCTATTTTTGTTACTTTTGTTCTGCTTTTCAAGAAATAGTAAATCCAAAAACGAATTTAAAAGTGATTGAAATAATTCCTGCCATTGACCTAATTGATGGAAAATGTGTTCGCTTGTCGCAAGGCGACTATGCCCAAAAAACCGTGTATAACGAGAATCCATTAGAAGTAGCTAAAATGTTTGCCGATGCAGGCATTCGCCGCTTGCATTTGGTGGATTTAGATGGTGCTAAAGCTCACCAAATTGTCAACCACAAAGTACTCGAAAGAATTACGACTGGAACTGATTTAGTGGTAGATTTTGGAGGTGGACTTAAGTCGGACGATGACTTAAGAATAGCTTTTGAGTGTGGAGCAAGTATGGTAACGGGTGGGAGTATAGCTGTTAAAAATCCCGAGGTTTTTATGTCTTGGATTTCTAAATTTGGAGGTGATAAAATCATTCTTGGGGCTGATGTTAAGAACGAAAAAATTGCAGTTGGCGGCTGGTTGGAAACGACGGAGCTAGACTTGATGCCATTTATTGTCAACTATATGGCTCAGGGAATTAATAAAGTGATTTGTACTGATATTAGTAAAGATGGTATGTTACAGGGGCCGGCGATTGAACTTTACAAAAAAATGATTACCGAAAAACCTGAAATGTATCTTATTGCCAGCGGTGGAGTAAGCTCAATACGCGATATTGAACTGCTTCATGAATCGGCTATTCCTGCAGTAATTACCGGAAAAGCAATCTATGAAGGCAAAATTAAACTTCAAGAACTAACTCAATTCATAATTCGTAACTAGATTTCACAATCATTTGCTTCATAATGCAGCATTTATTCGTGAAAATAGGAGAATTGATAGTATATTTGTAGTCTTGAAAATTAAATAAAAATACAGGTTGAAAATTAGTGTCCGGAATTTTATTTCTACTCTGATTTGCAGACTTCTAATTAAGAATCGAATAAAATTATGTTGAAAGAAATCTTATCATTAACCGGCAAACCCGGACTTTTTAAATTGGTGTCGCAAGGTAAAAACATGTTGATTGTTGAATCATTAATTGACGGTAAACGCGTTCCTGCATATACAAAAGACAAAGTAGTGTCGTTAGGTGATATAGCAATATTTACTGAAACCGAAGAGGTTCCACTTGGTCAGGTACTTGAAACTTTGAAAGCAAAAGAAAATGGTGCCGTTTGTTCTATCGATCCAAAATCGGATAATGACAAACTTCGTAAATACATGGGTGAAGTTTTACCTGATTATGATCGCGATCGAGTTTACCCAAGTGATATTCGCAAATTATTATCGTGGTATAATATTCTTATAAGTGCTCAAATTACCGAATTTGTATCTGAAGAGAAAGAAGAGGTTGTTGCTCAATAAGTCTTTTCTTATAACTCGTAACTACGTACTTGTTACCCAATTATGAATGTAAAATCTATTTGTGATCTTATTGAAGAAGTTGCACCGTTGGCATTGCAGGAAAGCTATGATAACGCTGGACTTTTGGTGGGTGACTCACAAATGGAAGTTACATCTGTTCTGGTTTGTATTGATATTACCGAGCAGGTTATTGATGAAGCTATTCAGAAAAAATGTAATTTGATTATTTCGCATCACCCACTCATATTCAGTGGTTTAAAACAATTAGTTGGAAAAAATGAAGTGCAACGTTGTGTCGTAAAAGCAATAAAAAACGACATAGCTATTTATGCTGCTCACACCAATCTGGATAATGTATTGCAAGGTGTAAGTGCTAAAATGGCTGAAAAAATCGGGTTAAAAAATGTGCACATTTTACAACCCAAGCCGAATGCTTTGCTAAAACTCATTACTTATGTTCCTCAACTTCACTCGTACCGCGTTCGGCAATCGTTGTTCGAAGCAGGAGCAGGGCAGATAGGAAATTATGACTCTTGCAGTTTCAATGTTGATGGAACCGGAACTTTTCGGGCGAATGAAAAAGCACAACCGTTTGTAGGAAATATTGATGAGCTTCATGCAGAGTCTGAAACACGTATAGAAGTTATTCTTCCCGAATATAAGAAAAATAAAGTGTTAGATGCTTTGCTAAAATCGCATCCCTACGAAGAGCCGGCCTACGATTTAATTCCTTTGGTAAATGATTGGAATACAGTAGGAGCGGGAGTAGTAGGAGAATTGGATGAAGAAGAAGATGAACTGACTTTTCTAAATAGAATTAAGCAAATTTTTGGTGTTCCTACTATTCGTCATACTAATTTACTCAACAAAAAAATTAAATGTGTTGCCTTATGTGGAGGCTCAGGAAGTTCATTCTTATCAGATGCTATTTCAGTAAATGCAGATGTCTATATTTCAGGTGATTTTAAATATCATGAGTTTTTTAATGCCGAAAATCGTATTTTGATAGCTGATATTGGACATTTTGAAAGTGAACAGTTCACAAAAGGTATTTTTTATGAGATAATTACAAAAAAAATGCCTACATTTGCAGTCCAAATTTCAGACAGTAAAACCAACCCCATAAACTATTTGTAATCAATATGGCTACAGAATTAAAAGCAGAAAAAGAAATTACCGTTGAGGAAAAACTAAAAGCACTATATGAGCTTCAAAAAGCAGTTTCTCAAATAGATGAAATCAAAATTTTACGCGGTGAACTTCCATTGGAAGTACAGGATTTAGAAGATGAAATTATCGGCTTAACTACCCGTATGGAAAATTTCGAAACTGAAATTGCTGATGTTATTGCCACTATTGCAAGTAAAAAAATTGAGATTGAAGAATCTCGTATGAAAATTGCAAAGTACAAAGAGCAACAAGATAATGTACGCAACAACCGTGAATACGATAATCTTTCAAAAGAAATTGAATTCCAATCGTTGGAAATTGAACTTTGCGAAAAACGTATTCGTGAATTTACGGCTTCTCTTGAAACTAAGCAAAACGAACAAAAAACTTCTGCGGTTCAGTTGGCCGAACGGAAACTTGACTTGGAACAAAAGAAAGGTGAGTTGAACGAGATTGTTTCGGAAACTAAGCAAGAAGAAGAAAAACTTCGTGAGCATGCAAAAGAAATTGAATCATTGATAGAGCCACGTTTGGTAACAGCATTTAAACGTATACGTAAGAATGCTCGTAATGGATTGGCAGTTGTTTATGTACAACGTGATGCTTGTGGTGGATGCTTTAATAAAATTCCAGCTCAACGTCAATTGGATATTCGTTTACGTAAGAAAATTATTGTTTGCGAATATTGTGGTCGTATTTTAGTGGATCAGGAATTGGCAGGAGTTGCTCCGATATCAGAAGATTAATTTTTACATTTCATAATATTACAAAGAGTTCGAAATTATTTTCGGACTCTTTTTTTTTGCTTTAAACTCTAATTTTTACGTACGATATTGCAGTATAATTCAAATATTAAATTCTCAGAAGCCTTTCCTTCGTGTAAGCTGCACATATACTGATAATTAAACCTATTTTTTTTGAATTAAAATTTACTCATTCTAGAATTTAAGTCCATTTCATCGCTATTTCAGTTAATCTCTTCTGTTTTCGCCTCACTATTTTCTTCTTTATTTTGCATACTTAATTCGAAATTTAAATACGTAAGATTTTGTAATGTAGTATTGAGTAGGGCAAAGAAATTCTTTACTTGTATCAAGATATCTCTAGCATTATTCTCCACAATAAATACCTATTCAAATTTCATTATTAATCTTTCTGCCAATTAGACTTTTTAATGATTTTGTGGTTTTGAATTTGAACACAGTTTTAATAATACTGTGTTGTTATACCGCACCCGTACAGAAAATTACTTACAATTATAGTTTTACATTTGTATTAAATTTTTATATTCACAAAAATACTTATCAACATTACAAACGTAAATCTCAAATAACATGATGATAAGTTACAGACGTAACCTTACATTATTTACTATTGTATATAATTTACATTAATAAAATATGGATATGTAAATTGATATGTTTAATTTAAATTATACAATAAATACTACATTATCAGTATTTTATATTAAATATATAATTATTATATTCATTATTATATTTACATTAGTGATATATAAAGGATATATAATATAATATACATATTATTATATCATAATTAGTTGATATTTAGACATTTTAAAGTTATATATATAATTTAGTACTTTAATTAAATTAATACATTATATTATATATATAACTACCTAATAAAGTATATAATAATACCTATATATTCTTTATATACTTCAATACATATGTTGTACAAATGTAATTGTATTTATGTAATATATTATTTTTGTAAATGATTTGCAAATGTAAAACGTTTCACATATATTTGTACTCAAATTAGAAATGTGTAATTCACATAAATATATTCTATTATGGCTGAAAAAGAAAGAATAGAAAAAGTAATGCAGATGGAAAATATGAATTCTGCTGTGTTTGCGGCAGCAATTAATATCCAGGGCTCCACTCTATCTCATATTTTGAATGGGAGAAATAATCCGAGCTTGACTGTATTGCAAAGTATACTGAATCGTTTCCCAAACATTAGCCCAGAATGGCTTATAATGGGTCAAGGGTCGATCGAAAGATCTTCAAAGCAATCTCAGATGCCTTCATTGTTCCCTGTAGAAGATGAAAGTGTCAGTAAATCAGTTAGTTTAGATCATAAAAATGTTGAAAAAAATGATTCTAATTTTTCAACCATTCAGCAAAAGTTTGCAGTTGCTGCTGAAATTTCGGCGCAACCTTTACAAGAATTGCCACAAGCTCCACAAATTTTTCAGGTGGAGCAAAATCAACGTAGTGTTCGCAAAATTATCGTCTATTATACCGATAATACTTTTCAGGAATTTAAATAATTAATTTTGTTGATAGTTCGCGCATTTTTCCAATCGTTAATGAAGCGTTCTTTTTCGTTTAATTTAGGCGTATTGTCTTAATAAAATTAGCTGATTCGGATTTGTGACGTCAAGATTTATTATTGTTGCCTGATTGAGTATATTTTCGTAATTTTACATCCGATATCATTTACATTTTTTACCGGTGTTGATTTACATAATATATTGACACATAATACTATATGTTTAATGAAGAAATTCATGATTGACTTGATTGTAAAGAAAAATGAAGCTCTGAACAATCAATATTCATTATTGACACTTACTTCGTCAGAAAAACTGCCTGAAATGCTTCCGGGGCAATTTGCTGAGGTGCGTGTTGATAATTCTCCCACGACCTTTCTGCGTCGTCCCATTTCAATTAATTTTGTGGACTATGAAGCGAATGAGCTTTGGTTATTAGTTCAGATTGTAGGCGACGGTACGCGCAAATTGTGCGAACTAAAAGCTGGTGATTTGTGTAATCTGGTATTTCCACTTGGAAATAGCTTTACATTGCCTGAAAACAAGGATGCTAAAATCCTTTTAGTGGGTGGTGGAGTTGGAATTGCACCATTATTGTTCTGGGGATCGTATTTAAAAGAGCGAGGCTATAGCTGTAACTTTGTATTGGGAGGTCGCTCAAAAGACAATTTATTGCAGCTTTGTGAATTTGAGCACTTTGGAAATGTATACACCACTACTGAGGATGGTTCGTATGGTGAACGTGGATTTGTAACCCAGCATTCGCTTTTAAAAGGCTCAAATTTTGATTATATTTATACTTGTGGGCCAACGCCCATGATGAAGGCTGTAGCTGCTTATGCGCAGCAAACAAAAGCTAATTGTGAGGTCTCACTCGAGAATACAATGGCTTGCGGAATTGGCGCTTGTTTGTGTTGTGTGACTGACACAACAGAAGGACATTTATGTGTATGTACTGAAGGACCTGTTTTTAATATTACAAAGTTAAAATGGCAAATTTAAATATCAATATTGGTAAATTACAATTGAAAAATCCGGTAATGACAGCATCGGGTACATTTGGTTATGGGCCAGAGTTTTCAGACTTCATTGACTTGTCGCGAATTGGTGGTATATTTGTAAAGGGAACTACACTTCGCGAGCGTCAAGGTAACCCTTATCCACGTATGGCAGAGACTCCATCTGGCATGTTAAATGCTGTGGGACTGCAGAATAAGGGAACAGAGTACTTTATAAATCATATTTATCCAAATGTAAAGGACATTGATACAAATATACTTGTGAATTTGTCTGGTTCTACTATAAATGACTATGTTGAAGCGGCAGAAATGCTAAATGAGCTTGAAAAAGTTCCCGGAATAGAATTAAACATATCTTGTCCTAATGTAAAAGAAGGTGGGATGGCATTTGGAACGAGCTGCTTATCTGCTTCTCAGATAGTTAACTCTGTGCGAAGAGTGTATAAAAAAGAGATGATGGTGAAGCTTTCGCCGAATGTTACGGATATTTCGGAGATTGCAAGAGCTGTTGAAGCTGAAGGAGCCGACTCGGTATCACTTATTAATACGCTACTTGGAATGGCGATTGATTCAGAAAAAAGAAAACCAGTTTTATCAACTATTACAGGTGGACTTTCGGGGCCGGCAGTAAAACCTATTGCACTCCGGATGGTTTGGCAAGTTGCTAATGCAGTTAAAATACCAGTGGTTGGTTTAGGCGGAATAATGAATGCTTCAGATGCAATTGAGTTTATGCTTGCAGGTGCTTCTGCCATTCAGATTGGAACAGCAAATTTTATTGATCCGACTGTTTCTGTAAAAGTAGTGGATGGAATTAATGACTATTTAGACAGGCATGGATATAAATCTGTTACGGATATAATTGGTGCGCTTGAAGTGTAGTGAAATTTTCAATACTACTATTTACTACCTATTTTGACATCAGTATTAGTCTTTATCTATTTGTAAAATAAAACTATTAGTTTAAAAAGCGGAAATTTACTCAAATCGAGTATTTCCGCTTTTTTTATTCAATTATCTATATCGTGAATTTAGAATAATTAATTGGAGTGTTTAATAAATCGTCAGATTCATGATATGTCTAGTTGTGAATTGAAGTTATATGGGTTGTACTAGTTGATAAGTGTAGAATTTGATTGTATAAAAATGAAGAAATATTTTAAATTTAAGAAAAAAATAAGATTAATTCAAATTTATTGTTATAAATTTGAGAGAATATTTTTCGTTTTCAGATTCAGTTAAAATTCTCACACCTTAAATTCATTTCTATATTTATGAAACAGTTCAAACGGGCTGTAATCCTACTTGTCATGGGATTAATTTCATCGGCCAAAACATTTGCTAGCGAGGCAGACATTGCCATTCCGGATTTGCATGCCGGACAGTTTCACATTTTTGGTCAGGTAGTAAGAGCTTGGGATTTCTTGTTCTACGGAGCATTGGTAATCTGTTTTACACTTGGTATAAGTTTGTGGTTCTTCTCCCAAATTAAGAAACAACAGGCACACGAATCGATGCTCAAAGTTTCTGAAACAATTTATCAAACTTGTAGGACGTATTTATTGCAGCAGGGTAAATTCTTGTTGATGCTTTTTGCTTTTGTTGCTATCATTATGTCTTATTATTTTCTGGCGCTTCAGGGAAAATCAATAGGTACATTATTATATGTGCTTTTCTTCTCTATTTTAGGTATGGGCGGCTCGTATACCGTTGCTTGGTATGGTATCCGCATTAACACTTACGCCAACTCACGCACTGCTTTTGCTTCGCTACGAGGAAAACCATGGAATGTTGTTGATATACCGTTACGTGCCGGTATGAGTGTGGGACTTTTCCTCATTTCACTCGAATTAGTAATGATGGTTATCATCTTGCTTTTCGTTCCTCGAGAAATTGTAGGTATTTGTTTCCTTGGTTTTGCTATTGGTGAATCGTTGGGTGCCAGTGTGCTTCGAATTGCCGGTGGTATCTTTACCAAAATTGCCGATATTGGTTCAGATTTGATGAAAGTGGTGTTCAAGGTGAAAGAAGATGATCCTCGTAATCCTGGCGTTATTGCCGACTGTACTGGTGACAATGCCGGTGATAGTGTTGGACCTACTGCCGATGGATTTGAAACCTACGGTGTGACGGGCGTTGCTCTTATTACCTTTATTACTCTTGCTGTACCATTTGCATTTCCGGGTAAACCTGAATTGATTGGCGAAATTCAAGCTAAATTGATAGTATGGATTTTTGGAATGCGTTTCTTGATGGATTTAATGTCTGGAATCTCCTATTTCATTAATGATGCTATCTCTTTGAGAAAATATAAAGGACTGAAGATGTTTGATTTTGAAGAACCGTTGATGCGCTTAATCTGGATTGCTGCTATTCTGAGTATTTCTACTTCATTCTTTATGAGTCATTTATTGGTAGGCGATTTAGCACAAATAACCGGTAATGCTGCTGATGCTTCACTTTGGTGGAAATTGGCCGGAATTATTAGTTGTGGTACGTTGGCAGCTGTTTTGATTCCGGAATTTACAAAACTCTTCACTAGTTCAAAATCTGCACATGTTCAGGAAATTGTAACAGCTTCTCGTGAGGGAGGACCTTCGTTGAATATCCTTTCAGGTATAGTATCGGGAAACTTTGGTGCTTTCTGGACAGGCTTGTTGATAGTTGGTTTGATGACCGGTGCTTATTTTATCAGTCAACTTGGTCTTACATCTATCCTTGGCCCTCATGCTTCAATTTTTGCCTTTGGTTTAGTTGCTTTTGGTTTTCTGTGTATGGGTCCTGTAACCATTGCAGTAGATAGTTATGGCCCTGTAACCGATAATGCTCAATCTATTTTTGAATTATCGCAGATTGATCAGATTCCGGGCATTGAACAAGAAATAGAAAAAGACTTTGGATTTATACCTGATTTTGAACTGGGTAAACACTATTTGGAGGCAAACGACTCTGCCGGTAATACTTTTAAGGCAACTGCTAAGCCTGTATTAATTGGAACTGCAGTAGTAGGAGCAACCACCATGATTTTCTCTATCATCTTGCTTCTCGAAAGTAAAGGTTTGTTGAGCGTTTCGTTGACTTCGGCGCCTATCTTATTAGGTTTGATTTGTGGTGGAGCTGTTGTCTTCTGGTTTAGTGGTGCATCTATGCAAGCTGTAACAACGGGTGCCTATAGGGCTGTAGAATTTATCAAAAGCACTTTTGACTTAAATAAAAAAGAAGCTAATATTGAAGATTCCAAAGAAGTTGTAAAAATTTGTACCCAATATGCCCAAACAGGTATGTGGAATATATTTATTGCACTTATTTGTTTTACGTTGGGCTTTGCTTTTTTCGATAGTAATTTCTTTGTTTCTTATTTGATTTCTATTGCTACTTTTGGCTTGTTTCAGGCTATTTACATGGCTGATGCAGGTGGATCATGGGATAATGCCAAAAAGGTGATTGAAGTGGATTTAAAAGAAAATAATACGCCTCTACACGAAGCTGCGGTAATTGGAGATACCGTGGGTGACCCTTTTAAAGATACTTCTTCGGTTTCGTTGAATCCAATTATCAAATTTTCAACCTTATTTGGTTTGTTGGCAACTGAAATTGCATTGAAAATGAGATTAGATGCCAGTGCTAGCAATAGTTTTGATTATAGTCCAATTATTGCAGTTGGATTCATTGCTATTGCGTTGGTATTTGTATGGCGCTCGTTCTATAAAATGAGAATTCCATTGCGCGAGAAAGCATAAAGAGTAAGCTTAATCCGATATAAACACCGTACAATACAATGTTGTACGGTGTTTTTTGTTTTGTATTAACCTCTGTTTTTTGAAAGATTTCCTTATCTTTGTATACAAGAAAAATATGGAAATATAAGTAACAATTAATTCATTTTTAATACAATAAACAATTATGCATAACTGGTTTGAGTGTAAGATTAAATACGAAAAAACAGCCGAGGAAGGTAAAATAGTAAAAGTAAACGAAGCGTATTTAATCGATGCGTTGTCATTTACCGAAGCCGAGGCTCGAATCATTGAGGAAATGAGACCATTTATCAGTGGTGAATTTACAGTTGCTAATATTCGTCGGGCTAAGATAAACGAACTGTTTTTCAACGAGAATGGAGACAAGTGGTATCGTTCGAAAGTTATGTTTGTATCACTAGATGAGGAAAAAGGGGTAGAGAAAAAAACAGCTGTTACCATGTTGGTACAAGCAAATGATATTAAAGAAGCGCTCACCGGAATCACTGAAGGAATGCAGGGTTCTATGGCCGACTATGAAATTGCTGCCATTACTGAAACGACTATCATGGATGTGTTTAAATACGCGGCAGAATAAAAAATATAGTAAGTAGTTTTTAGCCGGTAGAATGTAAGATGCCAACTAAAAACTTCTTTTTATCGACTTCTTACTCCAAATTTTTGACAAAAGATGTCTATTCCAGAAAACATACAATCTATCCGACAATACATACCACCGCATGTGCGGTTGGTTTGTGTTTCAAAATTTAATACTAATGAATCAATTTTAGCGGCTTATGAAACTGGTGAACGAATTTTTGGCGAAAGTAAAGTTCAGGAATTATGCGGCAAATATGAAACGCTCCCACAAAATATTATTTGGCATTTCATTGGGCATCTTCAAACTAATAAAATTAAGTATATTGTACCTTTTGTTTCGCTGATACATGGAGTAGATTCGTATAAGCTTCTAGTTGAGATAGATAAACAGGCAGCCAAAGTTGGAAAGACTGTTGATTGTCTGTTACAGGTACATATTGCCAAAGAAGAAACAAAGTTTGGGTTTTCAAGAAATGAACTACTTGAGGCGATGAAAGTGGGAGAGTGGAAGAATTTGAAAAATATCCGAATTTGTGGATTAATGGGAATGGCGACTTATACTGATAACCGCGAACAGATTCATGCAGAGTTCCGAGAACTTAAAGGAATATTTGATGAGGTAAAGGCCAGTTATTTTACCGATGAGACTTCGTTTTGTGAGCTTTCGATGGGTATGTCAGACGATTTTCTTATTGCCATTGAAGAAGGGAGTACCCTGGTTCGGGTAGGAAGCTCTATTTTCGGCAGTCGGATATATAATCCATAAATTGAAAATTAAATATCTACTTTGAAGCCATATCAGCTAATTACTATTCTAGGACCTACAGCATCAGGCAAAACAACATTAGCAGCTGCACTGGCCAATAAACTCGATTCGGAAATAATCAGTGCTGATTCTCGTCAGGTTTATCGTGGAATGGATATTGGAACTGGCAAAGATTTAGCTGATTATATTGTAGATGGTAAAAAAATCCCTTCTCACTTGATTGACATTTGTGATGCTGGTGAAAAATATAATGTTTTTGAATTTCAACATGATTTTCATTCAGTATTTTCTGATATCAATAGCCGGGGAAAACTTCCAATTCTCTGTGGTGGTACAGGTATGTATATAGAGGCTGTTCTGAAAGGATACAAATTATCAGCTGTTCCTGAGAATAAAGAATTACGCCAACAACTTGCTCAAAAATCACTTCCAGAGTTATATAATTTACTAAGTCAATATGAACCTCATCTTGAGAATCTAGTTTTAGATTCGGTTAAGCGAGCCATTCGCGCCATTGAAGTTGCTGAATATTCGAAAAATAATGTGTGTCAATCAAATGAATATCAACAAATTAATAGCTTTATAATTGGAATTGATCTTGATCGGGACATTCGTCGTCAGAAAATCACTAATCGCTTGAATACACGTTTTGAAGAAGGCATGATCGATGAAGTGAAATTGTTGCTGGACAAGGGTATTTCTACTGAAGACCTTATTTATTATGGATTGGAATATAAATTTGTGACGCAGTATTTGATTGGTGAACTAACTTATCGGGAAATGTTTTCACAGCTTGAAATTGCGATTCATCAGTTTGCTAAACGACAAATGACTTGGTTCCGTGGTATGGAAAAACGAGGGTTTAGAATTGAATGGATTTCAGCTCAATTATCAATAGACGAGAAACTAGAAAGAATATTGTCGTTAATATAAGTAGTTTCTTCAATGCGATCTCAATTCAAAAACTGTTATTTCTGGTCGCACACCCACTGACATCATGGGTAAACCAATGTATCCAATTCCTCGATTGACATAAAGATATTGATTATTAACCTTGTATAAACCTTCCCAGTATTTAAAGACAAAGGCGAGGGGAGAGAATAATTTTTTCCCAATTTTAATACTCAGTTGAGATGCATGAGTATGTCCAGAAATAGTTAAAATTAAATTTTTTTTCCCAACTACTTCTGCATTCCATTGCATAGGATCGTGAGAAAGCAATATTCTTGTAATTTTTGATTGGTTAGATCCAAGTGCTTCGTTCAAGTTGCAGTAATTTGAGGTGTTTTTTTTCGACCAATTCTCTACACCAATCAACATAATACTATCTGAACCTCTTTTTAAATATACATTTTCATTCAGTAGTAGTTTAAATCCAAAGTCTCTTATATACTGTTTTATTTTGTATTTGTTATTATTTCGTTCTTCATTAGACTTCCAATCAGTGTAATCTCCATAATCATGATTACCTAAAATAGCATATTTACCATTTTTTGATTTCATTTCTAGAAAATATGGTTTCCAACCGGCAGCTTCTTCGGCAAAGTTATTTACCATATCTCCAGTAAATACGATTAAATCAGGTTGTTGACTATTTACCAATTTAATAACCGGACTAAATTTATTATATTTATGATTCCAGCTACCTAAATGTATATCAGATAGTTGAACAATTTTATAACCTTCAAATGAGGATGGGAGCTTTGGTATAACAATCTGAATATGAGTTGTATCAAAATTACGTGGTGTAATATAGGCACTTATCAGCATAATTATTATTGCAGATAGTGTCAATCCAATTCTGACAATTGCAAAATAAGCACTTTCACGTCTAAAAACTCTTTTGTACAGTGCATGTAAGAAATAGAATATAATATGGATTATTTTTGGAATATATATCAATAGAAAAATAAAATATAACCACATAATCCAAACAATGACTCTGAAATTCATGGATTTTTCAGACCAAAATTTTATATAGAAAAATAAACAAATGAAAAAGATTGGAGGAATTAAATGCAGGATAATATAAATTGGCTTTGAATCCCGTCTTTTAAGATGCAAATAGAAATATATATCTGGAATTGCTATTAGCAACAATAAAATAAGTAAAACAACTGTATACAGTTTCATAGTATTTGTACTTTGATTATCTTGTTCTATAATAATATCAAATGTAATAAGATTTCTCTTGTATGTATTGTTTTATTCAATTTTTATTTGAAATAAAATTGTATCAATTTTCCTATAATTTATATTATGTATAATAGTAAGTTTTCAAACTAATCTTTTAACCCTATTTACTGACAAAAGCATGAAAACTTTCATCTTCATGCTTTTGTAATTATCTTGAATCAAAATC
>Ga0302215_10000154_pt1 | contig 52066 bp, 47 predicted proteins | sample II_Fen_N3_1_FD_194580 | JGI IMG/M metagenome (GOLD analysis project Ga0302215, IMG submission 194580) | Peat permafrost microbial communities from Stordalen Mire near Abisko, Sweden - II_Fen_N3_1 | ecosystem: Environmental > Terrestrial > Soil > Wetlands > Permafrost | place: Sweden: Abisko... | reverse complement strand
AAAAACAAAAAGTTACCGTCAAAAATAATAAAGTAATTATTATTGATTATTTATATGGTGATAGTTGGAATAAAAATGAATTATCATATCATTCTTATAAAAAATTAGAAAACTTATTTCTTGCCGTAAATAGTTTCTGCAATAATGAACAGGATTCAGAATACATATCAAAATTATATAATACGAAATCTTTTGGTGAATATAACCTTGAATTCACATGTTGTACATCAACTAAATTCTATAAAAATGGAAAAGTAGATTTAGTATTTACTAATGGAGTTAAAGCATTAGAATTTGCAAATGAATATACAAGCTATGCTATTAATTAAGGAGGTTTAAATGAAATATAAAAATCTAAATCAGAATATACCGCAGGAACAAAGAAAACAAATCAATGAAAAGATATTATATTGCATAGATAATAAAATGTGTGAAAAGTATGGTCTAACTAAGGAAATTATTTATAACTCATATACTGGGGATGGAGGATTACATGGATTAAATTTTAATAATTATAATTCTTTTCATAGTTATACAAAAGCTAAACAGGAGATTGAAAATGGACAGTTCTTTACAGGAGTACAAGAGTCACAATATTTAGTTGATATGTTAAATATATCGGAATATGAAACAGTATTAGATTTAACTTGTGGTAGTGGCTCTTTATTCAACTTTCTACCTAATGAATATAATATATATGGGAATGAAATTGATATAAAAGCTTACAAGATATCAAAACATTTATATTCACTAGCAAATATAACACATGGAGACATGAGAGAATATAATCCACATATGATTTTTGATACCATTATTGGCAATCCTCCTTTTAATTTAAGACTAAGATATAGAAATCAAGAATTATATTCACAAATGATTTATATACAGAAAAGTTGTGAATTACTTAAAAATGGTGGTTTATTAGCTTTAATAGTCCCTAAATCATTTCTTGATGATGAATTTATAAATAAGTCAGATATTGAATACGTGGATAAGAATTTTAATTTCATAGGGCAAATATTATTAGATCATAAAGCATTTAAATATTTAGGGATAGATAACTTTGAAACAAAGATAATACTGTTTAGTAAGAAGAGTGAATTCATACCTTCTAATCCTTATTCTAATGAATTTATAAGTGGTGATAGTAACTTTATATATAATAATTATATTAAGCCTATACGTGACCTACAAGGAAAGTATAAGTCTAGTATCAAGCTTGAGAACCTAAGACAATATACAGATGAAGATAAAATATTTAATGATAAAGTCACTAAAATGCTATTTGATATTAAAAGAACTAAAAGTATTCAGCTTAAATATACTGAATGTTATAATTACTATCAATTATATTATAATCAGAAAAAGCCTGAAAGCTTAAATATGGATGAATGGTTGAAGATAATGGTCACTAAAGAAACGGTGTTTAAGAAGCTAAAAACAGTTCTAAAAAATCAACATCTTAAAGACGAAGATAAAGTGGAATTAGTTAAAACTAATTATCATATTAAATTAAAAGGATATTCAGATAACACAAGAAAATATGTTCAAAATGTGAAAAATAATATAGTTGGTATTAATGATTTGGTTTTGAGCGGATATTCTTTTGAAGATAATAAATACAAGAAAATTATAGATAAAAAGAAAAGAGAATTTGAATATCAATCTATTAAGTTTGATGATATGAAGTTAGATGAAAGTATTAATAAATGGTTACAAGAAAAATACTTATATGATTATATAAAGGAGGAAGAAATAAGATTAACAGATAAACAAAGATTTGATATCAATAAGATATTACAAAAGAAATATGGGTACAACCAATGGTCAACAGGAAGTGGAAAAAGTTTATCTAGTTTATTTTATGCATTATATAGATTAGAATTTAATCATGTTAAAAATATTATAGTTGTTGCTCCTGCAATTGCCATAAAAAATACATATGTAGATATGTTAGAAACTTATAGAGTTAATTATAGAATAATTAACTCTATAGAAGATATTAATAATATACAGGATGGTGAATTTTTATTATTTACATTCAATATGCTTATAAAGCTACAAAGACAGGTCAAAAAAATTATTAAAATTAATAATAAAAGATTTGCCTTAATGGTTGATGAAGCAGATGGAATAAGTAATACAATGTCAAAACGTTGCAAGGCTTCATTAAACTGTTTTAGAAGATTACCATATAAATTACTAATGTCTGGTACAAGTACTAGAAATTCAATTAATGAAATATATACGCAATTAGAATTGCTTTACAATAACTCAATTAATATGATTTCTACTAATGAATACATATATAAAATAGATGATGATACTAAGGAATTAAAAAAGACTAATAATGATATTTATATGCGACCATTTCCACCATACAGAAAAGGCTATGAATATTTTAATAACAGTTTTATTCCTAAAAAAATAACTGTTTTTGGAATGGCTAAGTTCAATCAAGATATATTGAATAAAGATAATTTAAAACAACTCATAGATAAGACTATAATAACAAGGACTTTAAAGGATATAACAGGCAGAGATTTAACAGAGCCACATCAAGTTACTTGTAAGTTTAATGATGCTGAATATTCCTTATATAAGACTATATTAGAAGAGTTTTATTCTATGAGTGCAGAATATCAGATACACACTGGCAACAGTAGGAAAGATTCGATGTTTCGTATTCTCGCTCAACTTAATACTTTGCTTAAAGCTTGTAGTACACCTCATGCATTCAAAGAATATAATGGGAATACAATTAGTAGTAAATTCTTAAAAGTATTTGAATTAATAGATGGGTTTAATGAAAGAGTAGTTATAGGGTGTACTAGAGTCAAAACTGTAGATTTATATTATAGCGAATTATTAAAAAGATATCCTAATAGAAAGGTATTTAGAATAACTGGTAAAGATACAACTCTAAAACAAAGAAAAGACTTAGTAAATCAAATGAAAGAAAATGGTGATTGTATAGTGATAGCTACTCAACAAAGTCTATCTTGCAGTATGAATATAGGGTTTGTTGATAAGGTAATAATTACTGAAATGTTATGGAATGAAAGTTCTATGCAACAATTTAAAGCCCGTTTTAGTAGAATGAATAGTGATAATATAACCGATATTTATAATGTGTTCTATGAAAAATCTATAGAAGTGAATTTATTAAAACTTAATATGGCAAAAGAAAAGTTGTGTATGTTTATGAAAAATGAAGATATTGACGAAGAAGAATTATATGAACAATTTGGTATAGATTCATGGATGTTAAATAGTTTAATGGTTAAAGAGAAGAATGAAGATGGATCAATAATTATTACGTGGGGAGACCAAGAAATCAATTAAAAATATTTTAACAAATTAATATATAAATACATTGACAAAAGAATCCAAATATATTATTATATACATATGGACATTAAATAGTTCCAAATAACCTAAATATTATTAAATAATACATAGAAAATAAATTATATAAATAAATGGAGGGAAGTAATATGATGTTATCAAGTGTACAAGATTATGGTTGTGAAAGAGAAGATAAGTATAATGAATGGAGTTATTCAGATGAATATGGGAAAATGGCAGTTGCTTATTATATCGCAGAACTAAAGAAAGAAGATTTAAAAGAAGTTATATAAAAAATAAATTAAATTATAAATAAAGGAGATATGAAAATGGAAGAAATGCAGAAATTAGTAGACAAGCTAAATAAATGGAATTATGAATATTATACATTAGATAATCCTTCTAAAAGTGATAAAGATTATGATAAAGAATATGCTAAATTAGTACAATTAGAGAAAGAAACAGGAATAGTATTACCTAACTCACCAACTGTTAAGGTAGGTGGACAAACTTTAGAAGGTTTTGAAAAAGTACAACATAAAAACAAACTATGGTCACTAGATAAAGCACAATCATTTGATGAATTAAAAGATTGGATGAAAAAATGTGAGATTTTTGTAAGAGAATATAATAGAACACATACAGATAAATTACCAACTCCACAATATGTAGTGGAAAAGAAATTTGATGGACTAACAATGAAGTGTGATTATAAAGGTATTGATTTCATACAAGGTTCAACTAGAGGAACAGGAGTTGTTGGAGAATTAGTTACAGAACAATGTAAAGCAGTTATTAATCTACCTTTACAATTAGAAGATAATGATAAAGCTATGACCTTTGCTTCATTTCATGGTGAATGTTTAATGCCAAGAAAAGCATTGGTTGAATATAATAAAAAAGCAATAGTGCCATTGAAGAATTGTAGAAATGGAGTAGCTGGAGCAATAAGAAATTTAAATCCAAAAGAAACCGCTAAAAGAAAACCTATTATATATTTCTATAATATTAATTATTTTGAATCAAATATAATGGAACACGAAACCTATCAACAACAGTTAGAATATATGGGTTATAGAGGTTTACCAATAGCAGAATATATGGTGTGTTATACATATGAGGAAATAATAAGTTGTATTGATGTTATTGAAGAAGGAAGAAATACTTATGCTTACGATATAGATGGGGCAGTTGTATCATTAAATGATTTAAAAACTAGAGAATTAATGGGATATACAATTAAATTCCCTAAATGGTCAATATCATATAAATATGAGGCTGAGGAAGCAACTACAAAACTTTTAGATATCGAATGGAATACTAGTAGGCAAGGAAAAGTTGTACCAACTGGAATATTAGAACCTGTAGAATTAGGAGGAACAACCGTAAGTCGTGCTACATTGAATAATATAGATGATATTGAAAGAAAAGGTATAAAAATAAATGCTGAGGCTTTTGTAAGAAGAAGTAATGACGTAATACCAGAGGTCATGGGAGTAGTTGAAGACAGCTTAAAAAATGCAGATGTTCAAGATATTATACCACCTAGTAAATGTCCATCGTGTGGTGCTGATACAGAAATAAGACAAGATAATAAAACTAGATATGTATATTGTACAAATACTATGAGTTGTAAAGCACAATTATCAAAATCTATTGACCACTATTGTTCAAGAAGTGCTATGAATATTGTAGGTTTATCAGAAAAAACGATTGAAAAGTTTATTGAATTGGGAATATTAAAATCAATAGCAGATATTTATATTCTAAAGAAAGAGAGTAATAAAGAATTGATACTAAAACAAGAAGGTTTCCAATTACCTTCATATAATAAATTGATTAAAGCTATAGAAGAATCTAAGAAATGTAAATTACCTAGTTTTATATTTGCATTAGGTATAGCAAATGTGGGAATTAAAACTTCACAAACCTTAGTTGAATTTGCGAAAGGTGAAATTCCATTAGATACAATAAATAATATATTACAATTAAAAGTTAAGGATTTATTAAAGATGGAAGATTGTGGTGAGGTTGTAGCAAATAGTATTTATAATTGGTTTCATGATTCAAGTAATATAGAAGTATTAGGTTATCTAACCCAAATGGAATTAACTTTTATTGAAGATAAACCAAAAGAAGTAATAGTAACTCAACAAACACCATTCCAAGGCAAAAAAGTATACCCTACTGGTGGCTTTAATATGAAAAAACAAGAATTAAAAGAATTACTTGAAAGTCTAGGTGCTATAGTAGAAATAGGCTACAAGACTAAACTTGATTATCTTATTTGTGGACATGATATGTCTAAGAGTGGTAAAGATAAGAAAGCTATGGATGATAATGTAAGTGGTAAGAGTAATATTACTTTATTAACTGAAGATGAATTCCTACAAATTATTAAAGGTAATTAATTAACGTAAAAAATCTGAATAAGAAAAGAGGTGATGGAAATGCTCTTAACAAAAATTATAATAGGTTACGTATTAATTCTAGCAATTGTCCTAGCTTTCTTTAATGGTGCAACTAAAAACCAAGAAGAAGATGATTGAATAAATTATAAAACATAATTAGAATAAAATATAAAGCGAGTGATTAAATGAATCGAGAAGAAATGCAACGCATTAATTATGAAAATAATCATAAAGAGATAGATGGAGTATTATATAAAAAATGTTCTATACATAAAGATTATTTTTCTGATGAAGATGAATGGATGTTGTGTGATACTGAATATTTCTATAAAAATAAATCAAACACCAAAGATGGTTTAAGCCCTTATTGTAAAAGATGTACTTCAAAAAAGAGTGGTAAATATCAAATTGACAACCGAGAACATTACTTAGAATATAAAAGAAATGAACATAAAATTAAATATGCTCCAGACAAAAGAGAATATTTTAGAGAAGTATCAAGAAGAAATCGTGCAAGTGGAAAATATTTAGAATGGGAACGTAATAATCCTGAGAAGTTGAAGAAATATAGGGAGTATAGAGAATTACATAAAACTCATATAATAACTAAAAAGGAATGGGAATTATGTAAAGAATATTTTAATAATCAATGTGCCTATTGTGGAGTACCCATTGAAGAACATTTTAATAAATTTGCTGGTGAAATGAGATGGACAGATTTCCATAAAGAACATGTAAACCATGAAGGTTCTAATGACTTATCAAATTGTATACCATCATGTAAGATATGTAATAGCAGTAAACATACTGAAGGTTTAGAAATGTGGTATACAAAAGATAAAGAATTCTATAGTGAAGAGAGATTAGGCAAAATTTATAAATGGATTAATGAAGATTATAAACTACACATAAAAGAATCTAATAAACAAAATATAAATTAAAGGAGAAAATACAAATGAAAACATCAGTAAAAGATACTAACACAAATCCAATTCAAGTAATATCCTTAAATGAAAACAGATTCAAGATGAGAGATACAATTTTAGAAGAATATACTAATGATCCTAAAATAACTAAAGTATTTAATTTAAAAACAAAAAGATTAAATCGCTGGTGGTATGATGTTAAACTAGAAAAGAAAAGTTAACAAATTAAAGTAAATATAAAATAATGAATTATGAGGGAGTTGTATTAAAATGAGTAATGCATGTAAAATAGGGGAATTATCACAATTAAAAATTAAAGAAAGTCCGACTTTAATGGATTTATATACTGAAATGAATAGGTTAAAACTTGAAAATGAAATATTAAAAGCTAATAACTATGAACTAGAAATGGTAAATGAACAGTTAAGGAATGACGTTGAATTACTACATAATATAGCTCAAAATCAAATTGAACTTGAAATTCTTAAAAATGATAAAAATAATCAAGGCGGATGGACTGAAGAAGAAACTTTATTATTAACAAGCGTATATGCTGAAATGGATAAAGATTATAAATTTTAGTCAAGTTAAATATACAATAACAAATTAATGTATAAAATAATAGTAAGAATGGAGAATGAAAGAATATGAAAATTGAAAATATAAAAGTATATGATTTAGAAGAAAGCATAAAAGCAAGTAAATATCCAATGACAATAGATACAAACTCTTGTAGCGAAGATATTACTAAAACCGTATTAGCATTAGGAAATAGTAATAAAGGCGAGGGGCATGATCAATTCTTAACTGGCATAAGAGTCGCCTTTGATGTTACCTTTAGTAATAAAGCATGGGTAGAAGCTGAAAGATATAGATTCTTAGAATTTGTAAGTTCACAATCAACTATGCATAGAATAACTAAATTAGATATTAAAAAGCAATGTAATAAATACGTATGGGATAGTACAATAGAAAAACTTCAACAAAAGGTAGAATTATATAATTCAATTACTGATAAAAATTGTGATATTGCAAAAGAATTATATTTAGAAATACTATATAATGTTCCTGCTGGATTTGAATTAACTGCTAGATTAACAACTAATTATAGATGTTTAAAAACTCTTTATAGTCAACGTAAAAGTCACAGGCTTCCAGAATGGAGAGAGTTTTGTAAGTGGATTGAGACATTACCTAGCTTTAAAGAGTTGTGCTTAAATAAGGAGGTCGCTGAGTAATATGGTAACAGTTGCATTAATAATAGCTTTATGTATTATATGTTTAGCAATATGTTATTTTTAATATTTAAATAAAAGGATAATTTTAGAAACTATTTAATAAATTAATGTATAAAGGGGAATTAGAAAATGAATATTAATGAAATGGCAAAGAACATGACAAGAGAAGACTTTCTAAAACAAACTGTAAAAGAGGAATTATGTCCCAGTGATTTTGGTTTAAACAATGACAAATGTAGTGAATTTATCGAATGTGACGACTGTATGAAAGATATGATTAAAGATATTCAATTCAAAGGTGAAGAATATGAAACTACAGAAAATCCAAAAGATTATTACAACTGGATTTTTAATATTCAAGACTTTAAAAATAAAGACATAGCAATTCATTGCAAATCAAAAGAAGAAGCCAAAATTTTATTTGGTGTATTAATTACTAATGGAATTACCACATGGTCAGATGGAGATGAAATACAGAATGAAACTTATTATAATGATTATAAAAACCTTACTTGTTATGAATTTGATTCTGAATACGGAGATGGAATAGCCGTTGGAGATTTAGATTCTTATGACGAGGAAGATAATTTTAAAGTTTATGAGTTTTCAGAAATAGATTTTGCACAGATATATACAAAAGGATCTATAGATAATGTTGCTTTAAATGATACCAACAATGCAGAATGTTTAAAGTGTATTGATAATGATACTGGCAATTTAGCTTTAACAATAGGCAGTCTATATAAGATATATGATAAAGATAATTGTGGATATCTCGTACTTGATGATAACGGAATTAAATCTTGGTATTCTGATATTAGGTTTAAACCATGTGATAATAATATTAAAGAACCTATTGATAAAGTAAACTTTGATATAACCAAAGCAAAATATATAACTAAAGAACAATTATCTAAAAGAGGTTATAAAACTGGAGATGTACTGTATGACGGTACTTCTATGGCTATAGTATACGGGAACAAAGTCTTACATATAAATGCTAATGATGTAGAAATATTAGACACTAGAGCTTTTGATAAGATAATACCAATAGAACTAATAGAAAGTGATGTATATATTCAAAGAGCATTATCTAGAAAGATTAGTGGAATTACTCAATATTTTAATGACATTGAAGATTATTTCATTACTATTAAAGAAAGAGATACTATTACAACTAAAATTTATCAGGTAGAATTTACTTATGATAGTGCTAGTTTAAAGAATTTTATTAGCGATGATAATGACATTGAAATAGGGGATATAGTCGAATGTCAATGTAGTTTGAGTAGTTCAAATTATCAATATTGTAGAGTTAAGAATATTATTAATGAAGAATTAGATAAAAATGAAATTAAACTATTCAGAAATTGTAGAAAATTAAGTGTATAAATATAAAATAATCAACATATAATATTAATGCAGAAAGTTTTTATAATAGTGATAACTCCATTCGTTCTTCATAAAACGAAAAAAAATATGGGTAGTATACTATTTAACACAAATGTGCTATTTTAGTATACTACCCATAAAATATATATTGATATTTGTTAATTTAATTGATATAATTATATTGGAACTAATCTTAATAATATATTCAGCATGGCATAGTTAATTGATGAATATATTATTTTTAAAGAAGTTAGCTTGTAAAAGTTGACTTCTTTTTATTTAAAAATATAACCTTTGATTTGTTGAACATCGTCTTTAATTTCTTCAATTACATCAAATTTATTAGCTAAATCACCAATTATTTCTTGATTCTTACCTATAATTTCTTGGTTTTTATTAATAGTTAATTGCATTTTGTCTTCTCTTTCTTTACTTTCTTTTCTTGTATCCTCCACAAGTTTTGTATAATCTTTTCGTTGGTAGTAATACATTATAAGTAACATTCCTACTATTGGTGATAATTTAAAAATTTCTATGAACATTTGATCCATAATTTAATCATTCCTTTCATAATTTATTTTATTTATTCATTATTAAACACTGTCCTTTCTTTAAAATTATTTATATTTAATACTTTAATTTAGTGATAATTTAGTGATATATAAAATAAATGCACATTATTATACTTGTAATTAATGAAACTATTAGGAATTTATTCAATTGGATAGCGTTTTTCAATCTTCTAGATTCTTCATTTAATTTTATTAGATTAACTTCTAGTTCTCTTTCAGATTGCTTTAATAAAATATCTCTATGTTCTACCTGAATTATTAGTGATTTTAATAGGGTATTATTAGAATTGTTTAAGTTATTATTCATAGGAGTGACACCATCCTTTCATTACTTTGTATAATAACATGTATATTTTTTAGATTTGTGGAAATAATATTAATTGTAGAGTTATTATTATGCTAATTATAAGTTTGGTTATTTAGCTTATAATGGTTCTACAATTAATATTTTACCTTTTAGTTTATTTAATTAGTTATAATCTCATAGTCTTTTATATTTTTATAATTTTTCCACTCTCCAGTGTTAATTGTTTTAAATTATTAAGAGCTATGAGATTAGTTTTTGTGTGGTTTTGGTTTTTATGTATTGAAATACGAGTTTATATATAGTTATTAATCAAAAAGATTATCTAAACCTTCTTCTGGACGAAGATCATAAAACTTTTGAGTTGTCGAAATATCATTATGTTGTGCGACATATTTCGACACAGTTTTCATGTCTTTCCCTTTATTTAAAAGATTCGTGATGGCTGACGATTTGAACAAATGAACGTTTATTCGTCTTCCCAATATATCTGATAAAATATTTATACATATGTCATCTGCCCATTCTCTAGACGCTTGTTTTAATTCACCATATTTTGTTGTAAATATATATTCATGTTCATATCCCCTATGTTCTAACCATAAGTTTATATAATCTATACATTCTTGATTTAACATGTACTGGCACACCTTGCCATCTAAACTACGCCCTTTTTCCCTCACCTTGTTACTTAATACATAACTTTTACCTTCCGGAATACCATCCTTAATACAATCTACCTTGAATTGTACGATTCCACTACGTCTAGCTCCACAATTAAAAGCACAAACTACCCATGCTAGTGCCATATAATTCCCATCTTCTAATAAAACTTCTTTTAATTTGTTGTATTCTTCTTCTGAAATTGGTATTTTTTCATATACGTAATTCAATGGTATATCCTTAAATGAAGTAGTGAAATTTCTAAATGTTTCATAATCTTTCATATCTTCATCTTCTACTATATTATCTTCTATATAGCCACATAATGAACTACAAGCTGATTTCTTAAATTTTAAACCACTTGAGGACATTCCTCGATTTACAAGATAAGACATAAACCTTGTAAAATCTCTCTTCTTAATTTTATACAGTGGCTTATCGGCACAAGAAACATGCATCCAATGTGCAAACTGCCTTAATGCTGACCAATACTGTTTTTTAGTATCTGGAGACAACGAAGCTTTATTGTCAAAGAACTCCTGTATCATCTCTCTAGTTTCTTGATTACATTGATTGTACATTTCATCTGTAACAATTGGTAATTTTAATGATCTATCTCTGACCATATTCATATTAATATCTGTCATATTATATCAAGTCCTTTCGTTTTTAATTTATTTTATATAGCTAAATATGTCTTTTAATTTATTTAAATCTTTTGGATAAATAGCTATAAAATTATTTAATTTGTTATCTCTAGTAATTAAACTTATTTTTTCATCATGTCTTTTGTCATATTCTTTAAATCCCATCATTCCAAATAATTCAATATAATAATGAAATCCATTATAATCAAATGTCCAATCTAACCTTTTAAATCCAGCTTCAATTTGTAAAGTCGTATCATCTAAAATGTCTCTATACATTGTTTCTTTTTCTAATTTATCAACTGGTAAAGTTAATAAGTAATTATGTACAATTACTTCGCAACTCGAAGTACATCTTGTCCCGTCTTTTGCTTCAGCGGAAATATATCTACATTCATTTGGAGTATAACCAATCATTTCTATGAACTCATTCCATAAACAGTTGAATCTTCTTATTACTGTTTTAGGAGAAGGTAATATATAAGTATATTGTGCAGTTTTATATGAAGGAACAACTCCGCAGTCATCTATAAAGTCCTTGTAAATATTAATTATATCTTCATTTGTCATATGTAATGATACACATTTTTTATTAGGTATATATCCTAGTTGTATGAATACATTATTTATACCTCCAAAATATATGCTATAACAGGCACTATTATTAATATATGGACATTCAACGATATCTTTAGTTGTTGGTAATCTATCTAACTCATCTATTAATTTTTGCATATCATTAAGCATTTCATCTTTAGATTTATGTCTTATAATCATATCTTCTTGAATTATTTCCATACCAAGTTCTAATTTCATATCGTTCATATTTTTCCAATGCTTTTTTATAGATCCAATATTAACTGTTCTTTGAGTATTACTGGCTTTTGTAACATCTTCATACATTAATGGTCTTTTTAAATCAATCTCCATTCTTTTAGCCATGATAATACATTCTTCTTTGTTTACATTTACATGAGGTATTAAGTTTAATTCATATCTTACCCAATCATTATATGTTTTGACTTTGCTATTTTTACAATTAGTTATAAACCATCTAACATCTGGTAATATAAATTTACTATTGTCTCTGTATTCTAACGGTTCTCCATTTATCATGACCTCCTTATATTTATTTAACCAATACTCATAACCTTCATTATTAGTCATCCTATGTTGTCCCAATTCTAAAGATATTTCATTAAAACTAGAATTATTATTATCTAAGATTCCTTTTGTAGATGTATAGCTTGGCAAATTATTCTTAATATTGAATTCAAAATGCTTTGGAAAATGTTCATACATATCTATAAATTGTTTAATTAATTTTTTCAAGTCCAAAATATTTAATTTCTTTATTGATATATATTTACTATTTAAAAATACTTCTCCTTTTCCTACCGGATATCCTAAGTCTCTAAAATACTCAATATGATTGTCAAAATTTTTACTTCTATAATACTCTCTTAATGACTTTATCTCAGGTTTAATTTTGCATTTAAATTTTAATTCTTCATTTGTTGGTATTCTTTTATTCTCTTTACAAAATTTTAATATTAATTGTTCTGATTCTTCAAACTTATTCATTTAAATTCCTTCTTTCTTATTAATTTCTTATTTTTTATAATTAAAATTAGACATAATAAAAGACACTTCCAATTCCTTAAAAGTGTCTAGTTTACTTACTTAATCCGTTATTATATTTGCTTAGATATTCTCTAAATTCATCACTATCCTCGAACAGAAATACACTAAATCTAGGATTATCCTTGTCTGGAACAACTGATAATATGTCATATATCTTATTCAACCAATTACAAAGCCTTAATGTTTTACATGTATATAGTTTTTTCTTATCCATCTCATTCACTCCAATAATATAATTTATTTCTTTTTAATACTCTTTTTCTTGGTTTTCTTCTTTTCAGCCATACTTTCTTCACGTTTTTCTTTTCTTATTTTTTCTTTAGCTTGTACTTCTTTTAATTCATCTAAATCAAATTTACAATTACTAAATGTAAATATCATTTTTGTTTCTCCTTTTATGTATTCTGCTGAACTGGAAATGGTATGTATATGTGAATAGTCATCATCTACAATTAATCCAATTTCCGAAAATCCATCAACTTGTTCTTTACATCCTCCAAGGAAATTATCTAGATCATGACGAATTTTTGTAGGAAAAACAAAATGTACATTCAAATTTGCAGAACTAATACCTAAATTTTCTAATCCTAAGTCTTTTACTACAAAGCAAGTATAAGCTTTCATATTTTGCTTATGCGTATTTTGTACAATACGATTTGTAATTACAAGCATCTTATTTAATGACCTTGACATTGGACTTTCTACAATAGGCTTTTTACCTTTTCTATGAGTCTTATAATATTCTGTTAAAAACCTGTCTAAATTGTCTTGGTTAAATTCAATAACTACTGTATCTTTTCCCATAATATTTTCTCCTTTTCTAATTTCGTATTTTTTAAAATTCTAAAACCTATGTACAATTACTAAACCCTTACTACATATACTATAAACAACATTCTATTAACTACCATTACACTATCGGGAAAACATCATTTTCTGCTAGTATCACGCTTGTACAATAACTGTCCATATGTTATAATGTATAAAAAGAGGTGATATTTACATATGAGAACAATGAGAGGTGCTAATGGTAATAAATTCAACATAAAATATGCTAATGATTATACTAAATTAGGTAAACGACGTAGATTAAGTACAATGGTAAGGGATGATTTATTATCTGATTTTGAAGAAATATCTGAATTAACAAACTATCCTATGAGCAAAATGTTAGATGTTATGTTGATTGATATATTAAAATCAGAAGAGAGTGTACATGAATTTCTTAACAAGGTAAGATTATATTAAAGTAGGAGAGTGTAAAACTTTTCTACTTTCTTTATATTTCTCGTTCGCCCATATCATTAACCATCACCCACATTTAAGACCAACTAACCACAACGAGAACGGTCGTAATAATCTACTAGGTCATTACTTGAAACTACTTATTCCAAATTCCAACTATAAAATTACCTGTTCATCACGTTTATAAGCATTATTTCTAACTTACTTGGTCAATTTACAAATCTACTTAGTCATTTACTGACTTACTTTGACTTTGACTATTAATCATCAATTTAAATAGCTTTCAGTAGCACAATTACAAGTATAAATAATTTCTGACACTTAAATTTATTTCTCTATCTGTTCCATAAAATCTCAACATATGATATAATAAATATTTAATACTAAATTGCACAAACATATTTAGTGAGTAGGAGAGTAACCCACGATATTTTTCTACTCACTATTCTGTTATAATTTATCATTGTAAAAGGGCAGTTTTATCAAGTTAATTTATTACTTATTTATATTTCAAACCATACGTTATTTTTTTCATTAAACATTAATACTTTTAAACTATTATTATCCATTATTAAATTCATACAACTCCCATTTTGAATCCATCCTTGTAAATTATTTGTATTATCTGGAAATATATCTCCTTCGTTTGCAGTAAATTCCTTGGTTGGAGAGTTGATTTGATATCCTTCTTTAGTCCTTACAACTGCCATTTTCTCACCATTCCTTTCTATTTTTATTTTAATTTATTATGCTTTTTGTCCTTTAACTTCCCATCTTATACCAGACTTATATGAGTTACTAGCATAATCACTATAAAGTGTAAATCCAGTAGTAGTCACGCTTCCATAGTAAGAAGCATCTGAACTACCCCCTGTTGAATTAGTACAATTTACACTAGTCATTATTGAATAGTTGACATCAGCCATAGTAATAGGAAGTGTTATAACCGTACTACTATCTGATTTAATAGTAACATATCCACCTTGTTCTACCCAACCACTATTATATGTTCTTCTCCATTCTGTTCCACTTCTCCATGTTTCTATAACGTAATCAACACTAGCTGGAACTGTCATAAACTGTGTCCAATTTCCCCAAGTAGAGCCACTAGTACCAGTTCTTGTGAAAACATATCCTGAACAAGTAGCTGTTTGTGTAGGATACCCCCCCCCACTAGAATCATTCCAAGGTATTTTTGTTTCTACTTGACAAAACGACATTGTACCTATTACTGGAAAAGTTGTAGGACTTAATGCTATATTTGTAATATTTTTAAACTCGTACATAACACCTTTGCCTTTTGATATATAGTCTGATGGAAGTGAATAACCTGATACTCCCCTAGTATCAGGTGAATTTATTTTATCAGAAGAAGCTGAAGTACCATAGTCTAATCTAGACCATTCACTCCATGTTCCAGCAACACAAGATAATCTCCAAATAGCAGAAGATTTAATATCATAAACAGTTAGGTTTTGATTATTAGCATCAAGATATTTAACATCTACCCAAAAATCACCGTATACTTGCTCATAACCTGGGGGAATATTACTAAGTGGGTTTGCCATCCTATATACGCCACTGGCACTATATGCAGTTTTAAAATCTCTACTAGAAGAAGATAATGAGTAAATATTATCTAATTTTGTTTTATCAGTAGGAATCATTAAACCATTAGCAGATTGAGTAACATTAGTTAAATCAGTGATATCTGCTTTTAAATGTGTGTGTGTAAAGTTTGTTATATCTGATTTAGTATGTGTATGAGAAAAATTACTTATATCACTTTTTACATGAGTATGTGCGAAATCTGTAATATCAGACTTAACATGTGAGTGAGTCAAATCAGCTTTAGTTGGTATAAATTTTTTACCCATTGCAATCATTGTTATTTCCCCTAGAGTAAAATCTCCTTTAGATGCCATAGGTGTCATATTAGACCAATAGTCACCACTTCCATTATTTAAACTATAATACCATGTGTTACTACCTAACCATAATACATAACCTTCATCACAACCTATCGATACATTGCAGTCTGTAGAAGGGTTTATTGTGTCATAACTTTCAAAATTTATAAGATAAGCATTATTATCAAACCATGATTGTATTTGTGACTGAGTTACACTTGTACTATTTCCAAATGGATGTGTTTCATATAAAGGTTTAAGTCCTTGTAGAGTCATACTTAAACAAACTTCTCCAATTGAACCTACAACGTTTTTATTAGCAGTTGGTAAACTATCATCTATTCTAGTTTGGTACAAATCTAAATCTGGCTTATTCTTAATATAACTATCATCGGTTATAACAGTGTTATTCCAATCAGCTTGTACATTAACTTCTGCACCGTTTGCAATAGTAGCTAATTTAGTTATTTCTGTATCTAAAACTAAACTCTTCCCTGTAACCTTATCTACTTTTAAATTTAATGTAGTATTTACTTCGTTTATAGCCGTTGGTATAGTTTTATTAATTGTTGTTAGTGTGTTTTCGGTTATATTTTGTTTAAGTGCATCCTGTGTATCTGAATATGATTTATTAACTGCATCTGTAGATAGTGTTGGGTTGGCAACATTTACTATTTTTTTATTATTTATTGACAAATCTACTGTAGGACTTGCCATTTGATTTAACGTACTTGTTCTAACTTGTGTATCAAAATCAGAAATTTTTGAAGATGTTAAGATAGGAATATCTGTAGCTATTAAATTTGTTCCACTAGTAGTCCGTCCTTTTGAATCAACTGTAACTTTCGTATAAGTTCCTACCGTTACCCCACTATTAGCTAATGTCATAGGTGTAGTTACATCAACAGAACCATTAAAGGTATTTGATCCAATTACATCTCCTGTGTAAGAAATAGCTCTTGTAGTTGTAAGCTTTGTTGCACTTAAGACATTCTTATTTGCATCTGCTATGTTATCGACTAAATTCAAATCACTAAAGTCAGCTTTTGTCAAAGCAACAACGCCTGTTTTACCATTAACACTATCAACTGCACCACTAGTAATATATGTGTATACAGAACCACTCCATCTATATGTTTTATTTGTAGTTTTATCTACGTATATTTTCCCTGTTTCGCCTGTAGTTGGAAAACTAGCTAGATTCATAAATTCTAAAACATCATCCACATAACTAGGCAGTTGAATAGATGGAACTAACCCACTTGAGTCTAAAGTAGCTACTCCATTTGCAACACCTTTTTGATTTATTGGTATTTGCTGAATATTATCTACATTTCCTAATCCAACTTGACTTTTAGTAGTTAAATGAGGATTATTAGTATCTGATTTATGATTAGTTATTACAGTATTTACTTCATTGATTGCCAAAGGTATAGTTTTAGTTGTCGTAGTCAACGTATTTTCTATAATATTCTGTTTTAAATTATCTTGTGTATCTACATAATTTTTAACTTTATTTGCTGTCCATAATGCATTATTTGTAGTAGCATCTATTCCAGTCTTTGTATCATCTACATGCTTTCCATCAATCGTATCAGAATCACCTGTTATACTTGTAGGTAATTTACTATTTTCATCTAATTTTAATATTTTATTCGGAGTAGCAACTGTTACAACATCTATTTTATCTACTTTTAAATCAACTTCTTTTTTATTTTGTTCCAAAACTTTTTGCACAGTTTGATAATCAGTAGGATAAATATTAGTACCATTTGGACTATTATTAAACGAGATATTATCTGCTATGTTTTTAAATGTACTCCAAATATTAACATTCCATATGTATTCAATCATTGTATCTAATGCTATGTATATAGCAGTAGAGTCTTGGTTTATAGTAGGCAATGAAGCAAAATTTGCAACTTTAATAAGTGAAGTAGAACCACCTGTTTTTATAAAATCAGAATCTTCAATTCCAGTCTTAAAGCAATAAAATTCTTCTTCTAATTCACAATATATTGTCAATCCTGTATATCTATTTTCTTTTGCAAGAACTGTCAAAACTTCCGATACTGAGGATGCTTTTGTCTTCGTATCCATTGGTACATCTCCAAGAAAATAATTTGGCATTATTAACGGATTTCCTTTTAAAAAATCACTCATTTAAAATATCTCCTTTCTATTTTATTTTCTCTAAAAATATATTTGAACTCTTTATTATTATTTTATATTTATCATCGTGATTTAAACTATCTGTAATAATAATTGATTTATCCTTAGAAAATATTAAATCTTTGTCAAATTCTCTTGTAATATTATCTATATTTACATAATTTTTTACTGTTTGTACTTCTTTTGTATTATTATTTGGTTGTCGCACTCTCCATCAAAATACACTCTTTCAATAATTTGACTACCTGAATAGTCATAAGATATAGTTCCATCTTTAACTTCTTTATCCCCATTGCCTATAATATTTTCATTAGGAAACGATACATATTGTTCATTAATTTGTTTTGATTGTGATGTCTCTCTAATAATATTTACGTCTTCAGTAGTTTTTTGTATCTCCAATAACCTCAAATTATCATTCTCTTTAATTTCTTTTACAAAATCATTTACAACATTTATCTTATCATTAATTTCTTCTTTATAATGACTTATAAAATCTAATATTTCTTTTTCTTTTATAGATAATTCATCACTTAAAGTTATTTTAATTGTTTTGCAATTATCATCTATTTTATCTGATAATTCATTATCTTTACAATCTAACAATCTCTTAAACTCTTCTAATTCCTTTTGTAATTTGTTTATATTATTCATTACATCTCGAATACTAACTGATAAAGAATTATTATTATCATTAATAACTTCCATCAATTTTACTATTTTACTATCAAATTTGCTTTCAATATCATTTGTAATTATATTAATATCACCTATATTTTCATATATTTTTTTAGACATATTATTTTCAATATATATTATATTACTTTCCAGTGATTCTTTTTTTATATCTTCTTTTATTTTTTCGATATAATCATGTAATAGAACTAATATGAATTTCTTAATACCTTCTTTTATATAATTTTTAATTCTTTTCATTTAACCATTTTCACCTCACAATATTATTTTTAAAACTTTAATGCAACTTCGCTTCCAATATAATTACCTCGTATATTGGCTAAATAAACTATATATTTTACAGTCCCACTCATATTAGATATGTCTATTTCTTTTTTCTCAAATGCAGTTGTGATATTCATATTATTTAGTACATCAACTATTGATTTTGCATATCCCCAAGTAGATTCATATGCAAAAAACATTTTACCATTTCCAGTAAATAAATTATCTATATCACTCTTTTGTTGCAATATGTTTTTACCATTTTTTATATCTGTTTCGGATATTGAAGTTATTGTGGTTGTACTAGGGACAATTCCTGCATAACAACAATTTACAAAATTAAAAGTTGTATTATTTTTTCCAATTAATCCTTGATTATTAGTTGATATTACAGAAAATGTAACTGTTTCATCAATTGTAATATCATTGAAAGTCCATGTATTTAAGTCTGAATTTGGTTCTACATCTAATTTAGCAAATTCACTTATTGCTGGATTTGAATATGTTTCCATGCTTGTGATAATGTCAGACTCGGTAGATTTTTCTGATATTGCTTTTATTGTTTTTATTAATAATGGTATCCCTGAAGTTCTCAATACTGTAGGATCTATAAGAGTATCTGATGAATCATAAAATTCAAGCTTTGTCTTAGGTGCTAAACTTTTTATTAGCATAGTTGTGAATAAGTCATTTGTATCCATATTTTTAATTTCTGTATCAACATTTAATCCACCGACTGTTATGTTTGTACTACTTTGTAATGTAACTTTTCTATTTTTTTTACCCAACGCATATTGTACTGCATCAAATGACATAATAAATTCCTCCTTTATCATTTTTATTTATGAAAACTATATATTATATTAATTGAGTTATTTTATTAAAAATTACCTTAATATTTTATAATCTTTAATAAAATAACTCTTAAATGCTCGTCAATGCTTTAATATGCTCCATTTTTCAAGGGTAATATTCTTTTAAAATATGAATTTTAATTGGTTCATTTAATTTGTTTTTAATTATAAAAAGAGAGAGTAAAACTAATTACTCTCTTTAACTATTTTCCCGATTACGTATAAATTCACTATTCAATATAACCTAAACCAGCACCAATTCTTTCAATCATATCAAGTTCTTTTTCTTTGGTATACTCTTTAGAACGAAGCGTATAAGTTTCATCAAATACTGGATTGGATTCCATACTTTGTTTAGTTTTATCAATGTACTCATCAGTCTTGCCTATTGGCTTGCAAGGATTGCCAACTGCAACTGAATTATTTGGAATACTCTGTGTTACCACACTTCCAGCACCTATTATTACATTACTACCAATATTAACATTAGGTAATATTATACTTCCTGCTCCAATAAAAACTTTATCCTCAATGGTAACTTTTCCAATTTTAGTATAACCTAAAAACATTTTAGTACTTGAATCATGTGCAAGAATGTGAACTCTAGGGGCTAAAGTAACATTATTTCCTATAGTTATTAATGAACAATGCGAATCATCGATAATGCATTCTTTCTGCATACTAAAATTTGTACCAACTTTTAAACCTCTTTTAATTAGAGTGCCAAAATCAATTTGCCCTGTTAATTTCAAAAGTAAATACTTCTTTATTTTAGTTTTAATTCCCATAATCATGTAGCACTATCCTTCCATTTAATTGCATTTTAGTTAATTATATCATTAGTTTAAGATTTTAACAACTCAATTAATTAGCTACAAATACCACTTCTTTAAACCAACCCGAACCAACGTTGCCGATTGCCAGTGGTAGTATTCCAAATGATATTTTACACTTAGTAGAGTTTGCTAAAGGTGTTATAGTGGTGTTAGATACTAAATCGTACTCATAGCTAGACACGGCTGTTACATCAGTCGTATTCAAATATGTTGCACCATTATACCAATCTATATATATGTGTGCAACAACGTTCCCCAACGTTTTTAATATCGCTGATATAGTATAAGTCTTTGATAAATCTATAGTTGTTATTGTTTGTCCTATACATGAGGCACTTGCAACTGTACTCGCAGTAATTTGTATTTTTTGACCACCATCTATTGAATACGTGGAAGTTATTCCCGCAATATTAGAAGACGTAAATCCTGTAGCAACTCCACTAGTCCCTGTTGTTAAAGTAGGATTTAAAATTAAATTAGCACTATTTCTATTTGAATAAATAGGTAGTTTATTTACTATTTTGCTTCCTATTCTCCATGTAGCTGACGATGTAGAATCAGTCATACCTGTTAAAAACACCCATAATTTTAATGGATTTTCTTCTAATACTAAAAAACTACTTCGGTAATATCCTCCGTTATCCCAACCTAAATTGTTACTTTGAACTAGTGGTATACTAGAACCGTTAAAATGAATACCATCTGTTGACTTGTAATAAATAAGGTGTCTAGCAGAATCACAATTTAATAATATATACCCATCTGACACTTTCCTAACTTCAATGTGCCATGAAAATATTGTATTTACTGTTGAAAGAATGCATGACGTTGGTACGCTCCAAACTATGCCATCAAAAGATGTACGTCTTTGAACCTGCAGGTTAGTAGCTAAGTTAGTATCTACACTATACATGCTATATGAACCATCATTTTCTAATAGTATAGAAGGTGCTAAAGCAAAAGTAGGGATATCTATTACAATTTGTCTAGCTGACCATGTTAAAGTGTCTTTGCTAAAAGTTTTAAGGTAAATAACATCTCTTTTGGGACTAGACTTATACCCTCTCCAATAGACTCCAATTGTTCCATCTTTCATAAGTAATATATCGGGGTCAGAATTATAAGATAGTCCATCATTAATTGCGTCTGTTGCTGAAAAAATCGGATTCGTAAACCACGGTGGATTAATCCAATGTTCTCCATCATTACTTACAACTACGCAAGGATTTTCTCTAGGTTCTGCTGGAAACGGTGTATAAGCCATCCAATATTTGAACCCTGCAAACCCTTCTTGAATATATAATATACTTGGATGCCCTACGCTTGGATTCAGGTCGTATGTTGGTATATCTAATACTTTTGGATTTGTAATATTATTAATATTTGTTGCGTTTATAAGCATTGATGCTTTCATAATTTCATTCGCTTTTTCTGATAGGGATGCATTAACATTAGCTATATCAAAAGTATTTTTTGTAACATTTACATTTGTAGTATTTAAATCTAATTGGTTAGCTTTCGCATTCCAATTTGCTTTTTCGGTACTTGTAGCATATAAATTATTTGTTCCTTGTGTTAAGTTATCCGATGTAAATGAATTGAGATTTGAAATACCACTTTTTTCTGCTATTTTAGCATCTATAGTATTTTCAATATTAACAACTTTATATAATTGAATTTGTATATCTTTTTCTCTCATATTAAATTAATACCACCTTTCCATTAAAAATTTCATTACTTATTATTTTTACATTATTAGCATCTGTTGTGTCTCCATAACAAGCCATTTCATCATTGTCTGAATTATAAACATAACTATTAAATATAGTAGTATTCAAATTATGTGTAATAGTTAATTTATATAGTGTCAATCCTTCAACATAATCTGTATCATTAGATGCTATTAGTATCCAATCTGTTGATAGAAATTCTATAGTTTCTGGTGATAATAATTCACCATTAGCTAATACCTTTTGTTTATACCATTGTTGAGTTTCTTGTTCGTAAACTAATTCAAATGCTTTGTCTATGATTTTACATGTTGATCCTGAATTAATTCCTGTAGTACGAACCCCACCAAAGTCCCTTTCAAGACAACTAATTTGTTGAACTCCATTTTTATAATCCAAGCCCATTGGATATTCATGTATTGCCATTATTTATTCCTCCTTTTATTTTATTTTTTAATTTATCACCCTTTTCCATAATTTTTTCTGTTGTAATTCAATTTATATTAATTGTTATCATTTTGTATTTTGTGCTCATTTGTATAATCTTTGCAAAAATTATCTTTAAAAGTCTACTAATTATTTTTTTAAATAGACTTTATAAAAATAATTCACATTTAACAATAAGGCTATCACTTGCTTACAGAGTTTATAATTTCAAATAAAATAAAATAAAATAAAACAAATGTTTTACGTGAATATTGATAGATAGAGACTAGAATTTTATTTTCTAATCTCTATCACATGATATATTTTATTTATAATCTGCTAATGAAATTTTAAAAAGCCTATTGTTTAATGTTTCATAGCTACTTTTAAACCACTCATGTTTATCTATCAGCTTTGCAAATTTTAACATAGTATGTAAGTGACCTTCTAACTTTTTTGCTTGATTACAATATATAATAGTAAATACCTCAAGTTCATTATCTTGTCCCAAAAATGAATACGTCTTTTTAATTTGATTTATTCTATTTCTAACTTTTGAACTGAATCCAATTTTATAAACTATATTTTCTTCATCACTTCTTTGTTTGTCTATTAGAATATATACACCCATTTTATTATCAACTTTCATATTTAATCTCCTTAATAATTTATTTTAAATAGTTGACAAATATCATTTGGATGCCAACTCGTTTGGCAGACAAGACCGAGGAGAACGGAACGTTCGGGCTGGTCTAAGCCTTCTATTGATTGTTGATTGTTAATATATATTCTTGTAGCCACAAGAACCAAAGGCTTGTCTTGTTCGTTCCTCACAATCCAAATGATACTTTAATTTGTTTTTCTATTGAGGTTATTAATTATGTACAACTTTTGATTAGTTTAATATAATTTATCAAAAGTTGACTATAAATCACTAACTATATATTATATACGGGACGTATATTCAAAATCGTCCTTGTCTATTATAGTGGGTGATAGTTAGTCAACTTTTAATTTGTTTCTTATATCTTTAGAAGTCATATGTATAACAGTATTAATCAATAATTGAATATTATCTAAATAATCTTTTTCAATTCTCAACTTTTGATTTTTCTTTAATTTAGGAACTCCTATTATATCTTTTATTTCATTTTCTACTTTTTCTTGTCTGTTAATAGCATTATCAAATAACTTTTCTTTCACTTTATTATTCAATTGAATTTTTATATGATTTAAGTCTTCACCATACATTTCTAAAGCATCAATGATTAAATCTTTATTAAACTTAATTTGATAGGCATTGAAATAATATTTTATATTTGCTTTAGATTGTATCATTTTATAAACAGAAGTATAAAAATCTTTAATTTTACCATCTCTTATAACTTGTCCTATACTTTCATATTCCATGTCTTTTAATGTCAATCTTTCAGCTTCAAGAATTATAAGATCTTGTTCTTTATCTGCAATACTATATTCTTCTTTTATTGAATAAGAAATTTTATCCATATCATCAATAACTATTTCATCAAGTTCATTATAATTTGTTACTAATACTTTCTTACATACCATTCTAACAGTAGTCCAAGTAATTAATGCTCGTCTTCTTAATGAATTCATAGAAGATTCTAAACTAGCTTTTAAATTACTATGTGTTGTTCCATAGAATTCATTTATGTATTTTTCATCTATTTCCAATATTTCAGATAACTTATCTTGATTCTTTCTAGCCAAAGAGTAATTTTTATTAATCATAGATAATTTATTCAATAATACTGTGGCTGGTAATATTATTTCATCATCTTCAGAAGAAGAAGCAATTAAAAGCAATAATAATTGTTGGATATCATCTCCATATACACTATTATATCTTTTGTCATCTATGCTTAATATTTTTCTACCATCTTCTTTTTCTAGTTGTGCGTCATAAATTTCTTTAATTACAAATTTATTTCCATCCTTTTCATAGTTGAAATATGTAGACCATTCTTTTAATTGTGCCTTTTTACTATCTCCACCTTTTACAGTTTGGCTAAGTAACTCACACATTTGTTTATAATTTTTAACCACTAAACCTTCTATTAATTTATCTATATTCATTATTAACATCTCCTTCTAATAATTTTCCACATCAAAAAAGAGACTAGAATTAAATCTAATCTCTTAATCTTGCTTATTTAATTTTCTAAAATGGTATATTGTTTATATCAAAATTTCCAAGCATACCATTTAAAATATAATTATTAGTAGGAGTATTTTCTTCTTCTAAATCTAATAATCCATTGTTAATTAATAACTGCATAGCTTGTTCATATTTATCTTCTTTAATTTTTAGTTTAAGTATTCTGTATTTTATCTTTTTATTTTTTATCTTCTTTTCTGTTAAACTGTAGGCATTTTCTTTTTTATTAATAACATTATAATCAGTATTATTTTTAAAATATTGTATATATTTATCTTCCACTTGCCTTATCAATACTTCATCTTCTATACCTGTCATATCATGAAGTATATAAAATTCACCACTATCTTGTAATAGTTCATAGGTATGTTTCATTAATTCGTCATATCCATGATAATGTTGTAAAAATCTATTTCTGAATCCCCATGTAGTAGAACCAATATAAACATCCTTGTCTTTTATAATATAGTAAATTCCTATATTATCTCTTTCCTCATAAGAAATTTTAAGTTGCTCATATTCTTTCCAACTATTACTATCTATTCCAATGGCTTTTCCTCTCATATCCAAACATACATTCTTAACATCATATATTTCTTTTATAATGAAAGTATTCCCTCGCTTTTCATATTTACACAATTCTCTAAGTATTCTTAGTTGTTTCTTTTTTGCGTTGCCACTTGCAATTTCCCAATCCAAAACCTTACATAACTCTCTATAACTTTTTAGTACCATTCCTGTTTCTAATTTGTTAATGTTCATTTTCGTTAACCTCACTTTTTAAATTTATTTGTTAACCATTGTATAAAAATAGAAACTCGGAGACGGTTAACAAAATCTCCTTTTCAATAAGGCTCATGACTTCCTTATCTAGTTTCTAATATAATAATACCTTATTAGGGTATCATTGTCAATATTATTGTTTATATTTTATTTTTTAAAACCCACCAATATCTGATAAGCTTTATGAAAATAAATCTCTACATAACAAAAAAGACCAGAGAAATTAATCCCTAGTCTAATTATTCAAATTCTACACCTAGCCTATAGCCTTATTCTTAAAACCATAACTTACGGTAAAATCTTAATTCTATGTGGTATTTTATATATTTTATTATTGTTGTATAATAGTTCCAACAACAGTTCCTAAAGCACTATTATCTACTACATCATTTGTAACTACAGGTTGTACAATTTCTTGAGTTGCTGGAATAATATTATCTACTACTGGTTGAATAGTAGTATCTGCAACAGGAGTTATTATTGGGTTCAAAGCACTAGTAATCGAATCTAACTTTGATTGCAATATATCTTTTTCTGCTTGTAATTGTTCATTAGTAGCTTGTAAAGTAGAATTTGTATCAGTAAGTGAAGCATTAGTATTAGTCAATTCAATTTGAGAAGCTTTTAATGTATCATCTGTAATTACTGCTTGTTTTCCTTTATTAAATTCTCCAGCTATTGATTGCCTTAAATCATCAAGATTTTCTTGAGTTAAATAAGGTATTTTTTTCAATAATAATTCATCAAATATTTGTGACTTGGAAACTAATAAGTCTTCTACTTTTTCAGTAATTCTATATTTTTCTTCAACTATTCCCCATACAGATTTAGCAGTTAATAGTTCATCTTGATGTTGTGCTAATTGCTTAGTAATTCCTAAAGTAGTTTTCTTTTCTACTAAATAATCAATAACTACATCTCCAATTGGAACTATAAGTTTTTTTACTAGATATACTGCTCCTCCTAAAATAATTGGCATTGCAATACCTGAGATTTGATTAATATCCATTTTATATTCCTTCTTTCATTTTATTTAATTTATTTTTACTAATAATTCTAATTTCCCTAGAGTGATAACAATATCACCTATAATTAATTTCTCTGAATTGTCTATTAATTGATATGCACTTTTACATTCCATACAAATATAAACATCTCTATATTTAATTAGTTTGTGACCACATTCTTTATCCTTGCAATAATAATCTTTGGTATTTGACATTTTATCACTCTCCTTTGTTTTTATTTATAATTTGGTAGCTACTCCATCACGTGCAAAATGATATCCGATATAATCACAATCATGAACCATTTGACCAGTAGAATATAAACAATAATCTTTGTTATCTACATTAACCCAACCAGTCGCCATAACTCCCGATTTGTCTAGATAAAACCAGTTATCATTTATTTTTTGCCACCCTGTTTGCATTGATCCGTCTGTGTCGAAATAGTACCATTTATTATCCTTTAGTAACCAGCCAATTTTAGCAGAACCATCATTAGCATCACCTAAGTAATACCAATTATTCCCGTCCTTTTTCCAATCATAGACCATCCACCCTGAGTCATTAAAATAATACCATTTGTCCTCAATCTTTTCCCAACCATTAGATGTATAAGTACCATCATTATGCTTATACCACCAATTAGAATCTTTTTCTATCCATTCTCCTTTGATAGTATCATTATCCAATAGAACTCCTTCAGTAAATACATTGACATCACAATTGCAATTTACACCACTTATTCTACCGGTTTCAGTATATTGATGTCCTATTCTATTAGTAAAGAAAGTCTCATTTAAACTCCAAGGGTCATTATTATAATTAGCTTCCCAAAATGGCATATCTTTTATAGTATCTTGAATATCACTAATATATTCTATAAAACTTGTATAAGAGTATATACCTAATTGTAATGGACTTAATTGTTTAAAAGCATTAATAAATCTAATTACATAGTCAGATAGTCCATCAAAATTTGTTTCTATATCCATCATAGGTACTAAGTCCCATTCATAATCTTTAATTTTTTGATAGAAATTCTTTGCTTGTGCTTCTGGAGAACTTGTGCCAACTAAAAAATGATAAGCACCTAATTTTAATCCATGTGATTTAGCATCATTATAAAAAGTATCCATATAAGAATCTTTAAATGACTGACCTTCAGTAGCTTTAACATAAATATATTCTATTTCATCATTTAAAACTTTACTAAAATCTACTGCACCATCATTATTACTTATATCTATCCCTTTGATATTACCCATTATTTATTACTTCCCTTCATATTTTAATTTTTGCATATAAAAAGGCTTGATATGTTTCAACCAAACCTTTAGAATTACTGTTTCTATTAATTTTGAGTTATAGATAAATTACGAATTAATTAAATTTCACTATGTTATGTTACATAATAAAATTATTGTCTCTTTAGTATTATTGATTTTTAAAGATTATTCTAATTTTAAAACCTAGTCATAGCCCCATTCTTAAAATCATATTTTGTTTTAAAATGGTTATTTTAATAAAACTACTAACTCCAAGTAAAAAGTCCATTTGATTGAGTTCTTACTTATATGTTTTATTTCTGACATAAAAAAGAGATTTAGCAAATACTCCAAATCTCTAACCTATACCTATTAAATTTTAATTCCAATTTTATTGTTTTCTACACCATTTTTTCCTATTGTGTATTAACATATCTTTCAATTGTTTGTTTCCAAATATCGTAACCTTGTGCATTTAAATGTATTCCATCAATTGTAAAGTCCTTATTGAGTTGCCCATCTTTAGCTATAAGTTTTTCATTAATATCTATATATTCAATATTATTATCTTTAGCTATTTTAGATATTGATTGATTTATTTCCTTTATATAAATGTTTTTCGATTCATGATTACTTATGTTAGTAATAGGTAATATGTTTTGTATTATAATTTTAGTATCGGGTGTTTTTTCTTTGATGGAATTTATAATTTTGTTATAATTATCTAAAATAACAGTTATATCCGCCCCTGTCATAATATCATTTATACCAATCATTATTAGTATTTTTTTAGGCTTTGATTGTAATATAGAATCAAGTCTAATTAAAACGTTTTTTGTAGTATCTCCTCCAACACCTCTATTTACTACATCATTATTTTTGAGTAATTCATTCCATTGACAAAATTCTGTTAAACTATCACCTAAAAAAACAATTTTCCCGTGCTCTTGCTTGTCCAATGCATTTGAACCCGAATTTATTATACTTGCCCTTACTCCATCCAATGAATGATATTCTTTTCTAAGATTCATATATTTATAAGATACGACTCCTAGAATTAATATACCTATTAAATTTAAAACTAATGATACTGTTAATATGTTTTTGTTATTTTTTTTCAATATAATCATCCCCTAACCCTATATATTATACATAATAGTGGGGTATATTACAATTTAAGATACTAATTCCCAAGCACTCCAAGCACTTGTTGCCCATCTTCTATGATAAGTAGTTTTTGCATTAAAGAATTTATAAATTTGATAAGAATAAGTATCGTCTACCATTCTATATGTATTTAAAACTCCTCCTGTTGAACCATCAGGTGCATTAATACTATTAGACACAGGTGTCATATATACCATTCTTTTTTCAAAGTAAGTTATAGGTTGATTTAATATATTTCCTGCATCAACTGTTAACGCTATATCTGTTTTATCAACCCTTTCCCAAGGTAGCCATACTAAATTAGTAAAATCCCAACGTCTTGAATACACCCTATTATATTGATATGGATAAAATAAAGCACGTGTATATAAATCATGTGCCGAACTTCTAAAGACAGTCATGATACCACCATTGTGAATGCAAGTATCAGTATCACCATCTAAAACTTTTGTTGTAAATACATCTTTTGGGTAAGTACTAATAACTGCATCCATTGAATTTGAAGCAGTAGCGCTATTAACTGACATAGGCACTTTAATTGGTGATTTAATTGAACCGTTAATACCTATAAATGTACTACTAGAATCTGTATATTCTCCTAAAGCTACCGCATTTCCTTTGTATTTTACAGCTTCGCTAAATTTTAATATAGGTATATTTTTACCTTTTACATAATCTATAAAACTGCTTATTTTGTCTGAATCTGCTTGAACAAAGTCTGCTGAATGTGATAATACTATAAGCCATTGATTATTAGCATTAGCATTGTCAACTGCCAATTTTAATTGGTCTAATGTGTTGGTAGCAATAAATATTCTTTTTAATGCCCAGTTGTCTACTGGCATAGTATTTACATGTATATTATCAGCATCCCATGTAGCAACACCATGCGTATAATATTTTCTTGTTACATTTTTAAGTGCAACATTGGTTGATAACAAACCACCAGGATATACAAAAGTATCATATCCATCAAAGTTGTTATCTTTTAGCCATTGTTGTGAGTTTTTGCATTCTGTATCAGCCTGTGTTGGAGTTAATGTTCCAAAGTCAGAATGTGTTTCAGAATGTGAAACTATATCATTACCTTGTGCTTGTCTATCTTTTAATTGTTGTAAAGTCATATACCCACCAGTACCAACTTTACTAGTTATGGTAGCTAAAGTTATATTAATATTTTTATTGGATAAAATAGAATCCCACCATTGGGGGTAAAGCCAAGTTGCATCATCATCAATAAATGTAACTATCGCACCACTATAATTAGTAGGATTATTTTGAGTAGTCCTTATTTGTTGCACATTTTTGGACAATTGTGAACGGTCATTTTTAATTGCAGTCGCTAAATCTGTTTCTGTTAATCCATTTCCAGTTAAATCTCCAAGTTTATCTGAATTTGAATTAATTGCATCTTGAGTTTTAGTTGTATTTTCATCAATAGTATCTATAACTGCTTGTGTTACTATGTCCCCCGTCTTTAAATTTAATTGGTCTAAAATTATATCTGACATAATTAAATCATTCCTTTCATATTTTATTTTTTATATAATAAAAGACCTAGATTTCTCTAAGTCTTTTATTTACGTAATAATATAATTTATTATTTTTATGATATTTTAATTGCATATGTCCATCCTTCAATTGTTGTAATATATAAGATAAAATACCTATCATATTGCTCTATACATGGCGTTCCTTCTATTCCACCTCGAATACACATTTGTTTTATGAGTTTTCCATTTACATTTAAGAAATGAAGACCTCCAATCTGATCTCCTTGAATTAATATCAAACTTTCATTTAATATTGCTGATATCATACTTGTATTAGTAGAATCCATAGCTTTGTAAACCCATTCACATTCACCAGTCTTATCATATCCACAAATATAACCAGTATCACTTCCACATACAAAACCATCTAATGAATTTTCAACTAACGGACGACAATCTATATCTCCACCTACATCCTTGGTATAATTTTTTACCACTCCTGTATTTCCATTTAGTATGTAAACTCTATTATCCCTACTAGATACTAATACTTCTAAAATACCGTCATTATCAATATCTTTTACAGATAAGAAACTGTCATTACCCTCAACAAAAGAGGTAGACCATACAACCGAACCATCAGTAGCTTTTAAGCAATATACATGTTTATCTAAACAGTTAATTAAAACTTCTAAAATACCATCATTATTTACATCTAAAACTATAGGGTAAGGTTCGATACCTTCAAGGATAGACTTTTTAAATATTAAACGTCCATCACTAGCTTTAATTTTAACTAATTGTCCGTCAAATCCAGTTATATATAGATAGTAAACTGTATCTTCTTCACTCAATGTTCCACAATGTTGATAATTTATATCGCTTGTATACTTGGGTATAATTTTATACGTACTTGTACTGTCGGGAACAGTTGTCCAATTGTCATAGAACCATAATTTATTTGATTCAACTCCAGATATCTCTAATATTTGACCATTACCAGTTCCACTTGTTATTTGAACACTTGCGTTGAGTCCTTGAACTCCTCGTATAAATGAATTAGCTACCCACGATTTAGTTGTGTCTTCTAAAAAATAACTTCCAGCAGTTTTAACTTCACCAATTCCTTCTCTATCGTAAAGGTTTTTAAATGACCAAAGTAGAGTACCACTTTCACTTAAACAGTAAATAGTACCATCATGTGAAGCTCCAAATATCTCTATTTTACCATCATTATTTACATCTTCGGCTTGGCAACGTCCATAACAGACATCACCTGTAGCATAACGCCAAATGAGTTCACCTGTATTTGCATTTCTACAATAAATATACCAGTCCCAACTAGTGTATATTAAGGCTTTAACTCCTGTTGATAATGTTTTTAGTATTGGACTTGAGTATATAGGCTCTTTGCCATTTGATTGATTTTTCCATATTATTTCTGATTCTAATGAAATATTAGATAAATAACTGTTGTTGATAGTATTTATCATTGATTCAAAATTTTCATTTATTATATCAAAAGTTGATGAGTGCAATACTTCGCCATCTTTTAAATTTATTTTTCTCAATGTATTCAATTTTTTCATCACCTTCGTTTATAATTTATTTAATTTAAGTTAATATCATAAGTTAATCCGTTGTTTTGTAATGTGTTCATATCTTTAGCATCACCACACTCGGTGAAAGAAAGTGAATAGTCATATATAGAAAATCCTGTTTCCTCGTCAAATGAAGGATTTTTACTTGGCTCTCCAATAGTGCCTAATATGTATAAACTGTGATTCCGTATTAAAATCGGTTTTCCACTATGTATAAATGACTCAAATGCCTCCCTATATACTTTTTCAGCTTTTATATCTACCTTTCCATTATCATTCTCAGTTGTAGGTGAAATTATTTTTACATTTATATTTCCTGTTAAATATTTACTTTCACCACACAATAATGCAGGAAATTTTGAAGATAATGTCTTTTGATAAACTTTGTCTTCATTTAATTTTATTTCGCTTGTTTTTAAATCAAATCTTAACGGGTAATTCTTCAGCTCACCAATTGTATCTCTTCCAGTTAAAAACATTGAGAAATATTCTGTTGTTATTGTTTTTGTAACTCCCACACCTTCAAAACCTTGCAATATAGGAACTAATGCGTATTCATACAATGTACTATTTTCAATGAGATAATCTAATAAATCATAATTTTCTATATTTAAGTCATAGTTTATATCTATCATAGTTTCCCATTTCAATTCTCCAACTTTTCTACGTTTAAATCTTATCTTTTGTATTTTTGAACCTGAACCACTAACATTTCCTGCTTCAAGTGTATTTAATGCTTTCCAATCAAATGCAGTATCAATTCCCCAATCTTCTTTAGCTATTGAATTTGTACTATCCAAAGTTTCATCTATTTTGAGTTCATCAGATATACTATTGGATACCATTAGTGAAGATACTTTTTTAGAAGTGTGACAATTACCAATGAAAGGTTCTCCATTTCCGAATCCTTTTCTTGTAATAAACATTATATTATCACCTCACTTATTTTAATTTATTAAGCGTATGCATACCAGCACACCGTCTTACTAGTACCGTTGTAAGTCCACGCAGACTGTACTGCACCACTAGTATCTGTTCCAACTATAATGGTTGGCAAGGTAATCGAAGCTGACGTTATTGTAGCTGTATTATAATGACTTCCACGGAAAACACGCCATCCCGGTCTTTCAGTCATATTAATTGCAGTATAAGTATAAAATTGAGTAGTGTTATTATTTGGGTATGCGATTACATAATATACTTTTGGAGTAAATGATAGATTAGGAAGAGTAATTGTTAAATTATTATTAACCCAGTTAATATTTGAAGTATCAGAACACTCTAATGTAATTGCACCACTTGCATAATTAGTTCCACCCATACTTTGTACAGTTATATTATTTACTAATCCAGCTAAATTTCTCAATGTATCTCCACTACTAGCACTAATACCTTTATTCCCTAAATTACCAGCTAAAATATTCTTATCATATTGAATTTCATTTGTGATTTCAGCAAATGTGTTACTGCTTGATAAATTACCAACAACACCAGCAACACTAGTTTTCCCGTTATTGGCATACGTAAAAGCCGAATCTGCCCTTGCTTGTGCTGTGTCAGCTTTACTTGTTGCTATATTTGCTTGAGATTGTGCAGTATCAGCCTTGCTAGAAGCTGAATTTGCTTTAGTCATCACCTCAGCTAAACATGTTTCAGCAGTACTTCCACTATATAAATTAGCAGTATCAACAACTGCAACTTTACTAGCAGTCAAATCAATATTATTTACTTTATTCATTACTTCTGATAAAGCACCTTCAACATTTCCACTTGTAAAATAGTTAGCACTGTCAGTTATTGATATATCACTAGCATTATTTGTTGGAACTACCCAATCAGTACCATTATATCTTTTTAATTTATTAATAGTAGTATCCCACCATATCATATGAGTATCTGTTGGTTGAGTTGCACTAACAACAAATTTATCAATATATGTCCATTTTGTATTATCTGTTGGTAATATTCCTATTGTTCCGTTTTGTTTGGCATAATACATTATTTGATTGTAACTACAAGCGTCTCCTATTGCATAAGTAGTAGTTGATGAATATTCACCTTTATAATTTATATTTAAACTAGGATCTCCTTTATCTCCCTTGATGGTAAATCTTGTCCAATATGTATCACTAGATATATTTTCATTTGGTTCATGATTTAAATTATTTCCATCATATATACTCATAAACCCATATCCATTATGTTTTACTAGATTACCTAAAACAAATGTTGTAGTTGAATTCCAATCACCACGATCTTTATACTGTTTAAGTAAATTTTCAAACTCTTGTTGTTTTTGTTCGTAGAAAACTACTACTCCATCTCTCATATACATTTGCATAGTCCTTATACATGCACATAATTTATTCCAAGTCTCGCTTGTAGGCATATATTCTTGTAAGTTAGTTAATAAAGTTGTCATTTCTGCTTTTTCTGCATCAGTTGTGTATGTCTTATTTTTTAATACATAATATCTATCTATCATATCTGAATGTGCTTTATCTATATCTTGAAATACAATAAAATCGTCCATTGTTAAATTATCATCTGTAGTAAAACTAGACCACTTTATTGCTTCATTATCCGTCATAGTTATTGCCATATACTAATTCCCTCCTTATTTTTTTTAATACAAAAATAGACCAAAGAAATTAATCTCTAGCCTATTTTTACATTACTATTTAGCCATTGTTGTAAATTTGATGTATTCCAATTTGGATTACCATTTATATATACAGATTCACTTGCATCAAATTCTTTTCCCATATCAATCACATCACTAATTAAAGTAATAGTATTATTAATTGAATCTATATTATTTATTGTAAATTTGATGACATTTTCTTTATATCTGATACTATTACTTTTTATTCCATCCCCAACTTTTAAATTAGATATTTGTTGTATATCAAATAAATTGAAAATTTTTGTCGTAATAAAATAACAATCATCGGTACGGTCTTTTATGGTTGATACTTTTGTTGTACTTGGAATGTCTACCATGATTCTTATTCCTATTGTTTTGTCATTTGGAAAGGCATTATATTTCTTTCCAATATTATTAATAGCTATTAACTTATTGCTATCATCTATTGAAATATCTCTTGTAAAATAATTGCCATTTGATAACATTGCATTAAATTCATTAGTTGATGAATCGCCAAGTATAGCTTGTCCTATTATTAATTGACCTATTTTGGCAGATGTTCCTATTGAAGGTGTAGATGAGAAATCATTCATAGAAGGTATACGAACTTTCATTATTTCACCATCTATAATTTTATCTTTTAATAAACTAACAAATTTACTATCTAATTGGCTTAAAAATCCATCTATATTAGCATAACTAGGTATTACATCTTCTGTATGACTTTTAGTGAACCATGTGCTTCTTCCGTCAGTTATTCGCTTTACATCAAAGTTCATTAAACCTAAATCTACATCATTTTGAATAAAGAAATATAATTCGTCAGTTGATAATATGTCACCTTCTATAGTTTTATGTAATTCATATAATTTGATTCCATTAACTATCTTTGTTAATGAGAACATATTTCCCCATCTAGTCAATTGAATATAATTTCCATCATCTAAAGTAAATTTCACAAGCATAACATCATTATCTTCTAAGTCTCTTGCCCATATTTTAGCAGTCCAATCACCATCTAACCTAAATGCACCATCGGAGTCCCAAATTACAGTAGAATTATGTAGATTTGCCCACTCACCATCTATATAAGTCACATTATCACCACTATATACTCTTCCAAGTATCTGTCTGACATAAGTAGTTATTTTAACACTACCTGTAGCATTATCATTGATTAAAGTCATTACTGCGGGTAATTTAGATTGTAAATATATACAGTAAAAGCTTTTCTGTATTGTCGCTATCATTCCACTTGCAGTTTGAATTTTTAATTCTATCACGTAATTTGCCTTATTATCTAAGTTAGAAAATTGGTATTGCAAAGCTTTGTCTAATAAAACATTACTAGAATCTACTTGTACCCCATCTTTTAATAGATTGAATACATAACTATATACACTATCATTATCTGCTTGATAATACGTAGCTTGCATTACAGGATTAGGCGTTTGTATCATATCATCTACAATAGTTGTTACTAATAATTGTGGTGTGGTTAGTGCTTTTACCAAAACAGTATCACTCCATGCACTATATTGTCCACTTGTATTATAAGTACGTATTTTAATTTGGTATGTCTTTCCATTAATTAATGTATTCTTTGGTATAATGTTTTCAAAATCAAAGGACTCAACTTTTTTATTATAAACAATTATAGATGAATTTGAATTATCTATAATATTTATTTCATTAGCATAAACCATATCTCCACCTGTTACTGTAAAAGAGATAATTTCATCAAATGTAGCATCAAAAGGGGATAAAGATAGTGAATTACTAGGTGTCACTATTACAGGTCTTGTTAAAGCTGATGATGTACCCACAGTTGAATCTACAACTTTGTTGAATAACCAATTTCTTGTAGCAATATTTCCATAACTATCTGTAACCACTATATTTATTGTATGAACGCCTGCACTTAAACTCTTCCATTGTTCAGTTGATAGTGTAAAAGTAAATTCATTTTTTGAAGATTGATTTTCTAATGTTCTAATATTTGTATTCGAATCAATCATTTCTACAATTTTAAACAAATCATCATCAGGATCAGTAATTGTATAAGCCTTTACTATATTAGATGTATAACTACCTAATGTAGTATCTGAGTCTGATATAGTAGGTGGTGTATTATATTGAGATAACATTAAACGCCAGTTAGATTTTGTATTTACATTTATTGTACTTGAAGCATTAATTGTATTTCCACCGCGTATTATATTATTACTGCTTGTCAATGTTTGAGTTAAACAAGGAGTTTTCCACCAATTCCATAAATTATTAGAATCACTAGATGATATTGTACTATCCGAATAACCACCATTTGTTTCATCTAAAGTTGTAGGAGTTAATAATGTATTTAGGTTTATAGAATTTAACAAATACTTATCATATTCATCAGAAGCCATTAAAAGAACTTTATATTTTATATTCTGCAATGTTACAATAGTATTTCCACTTATTAAACCTTGAATTGATAAGTCATTATATGAAATGTTAGATAGCACATTTCTATCAGAAATCAATATATTTTTACTTCCATCTGTGAAACTAACCCATTCTATTTGATAATTTAAATCTGAACTACTAGTTTTTAATTCTAATGTTGCACCATTAATAAATTGTGTAGGTGTACTTTGATTAAATTTAACTTGCACACCATTCATAAAAAGTGTCCCTAATTTTATCTTATTAATCAATCATTTTTCAACTCCTTTCTATTTTTTTAATTTATTTAAATCATGTTAAAATCTACGATTTATGTGCTTGGATAATATATCTTGTGATTAGTTAAGGTCATTAACCCACCTACTTTTAGGTCTATAGAAATCTCATCTACAAGATAATCATTATCTATAATCAAATTATCTGAAGTATATTTTACTTTTATTTTCTTATTTGGTTGTAATCTAAAATCTTGTAATATTTCCATTGATAATTTTTCTTTATAGTTTGTTCTCTTTTGACATTCATATTTTGCTTGATTATTACATTGTTCAGTAGTTTGCAATTTATCATTAGTTATTGTTATTGGCTTTTCTCCATATTTACTATAAATATTTAAAGGATTATTCAGATTAGTCTCTTTATATTGTCCTTTTTGTTGTATTGTTGAATTTTCTATTGTTTCACCAATAATATTGACCACGTTACGAGCATTTGTAAAATCTTCATCTACTTCATATGAAACTACTACGTCTGATTCAATAAACTCTTGAAATATAGCATCAGTTGTCCTATCATTTATATATTCAAAAACTAATATACCGTCCTCATTGAAATATAAATCATAATTTAAAGCATCGTCCATAATTGATTTTAAATGGTCAGTAACATTAGACTCAGGAGATGAAGATATTTCCTCAATTGTAACCAAACTTGTCGCTTCTATTTTCATTTTATCTACTGATATGCCCATGATATTAATAGCAGTTGTTTGTATTGCTGTTGATATATTAGTCCCACTTGTTACTTTTGTAGTCATACTTTCGTCAAGACTTCCTCCAAAAGTACCATCATATTGTGACATTAAATCTACTAAACTAATTGTTATCTTTTGATCTGTAGTTGATTTTAATATTTGAGGATTACTTAAAACAAAAATACCCATGTTGTAATCAGCAGATATAGATGTGATAATGTCAGTAACAGTAATTATTACTCTCACCTTATGTATTAAATCAATTTTATAATACTGCGTACTTAAATCTTTTGTAAGTACCATGTCTAAACTGCCACTACGCCTACTATAATTACTATCTACACTATTTTTTATAGTTATACTTCCACTAGTAGCTTTTCCCTGTAATTCATCTACTACATTATAATTACTATCTAAAAGTTGTACTTTAACTAACGTTTTTTTGTTCCTAGACCTTGCACATATTTCTTGAGCATTAGTTGACATTTTAGTAATCCTCCTTTCATTTATGTAATAATTTATTCTATTTCCAATTTGGTTTTTTACATTCTATATATTTTCTACTAAAATTCCCATTGAAAAAACGTATAATAACATTATCTCCTATTTGGTAAACTGTATTATCATTATTCTTTTTGGGAATATCATATTCTACTCCATCAATTTTTACTTTGTGTTTTTCATTTCCATCTATTAAGGAAGTTATTACTCCAATTTTTTCAGTTGTATAAGTAAATTCATTTAAATATTTTTGAATTCTAATATCTATTGTTTCTATTAAATCTTTATGTAGGGACATTATAATTCCTCCTTATAGAGTAAGAGATACTAAAATATTATCTAGTATCTCTATTATTTAATTTATTGATTTTAATACACTTGTTTGCTTTGCTTTTGTTAATAAACTACTTAGGAAATCTTCTGCATTATCTGCATTCACAGTTACTCCGTTTATTACAATGCTTGTACTACTTGTTGTTGACTTATTGCTATTATTAGTTGTGGAGTTACTAGTACTTGTTGAAACACCAGTTGAAGAAGAATAACTATTTAATTTACTAACTATACTATCTCCTATACCACTTCCTATTTGACTTGCATATTTTTCAAATGACTCTGTTGAATAAGATGCTAATACATTAGCTTGATAGCCTGTTACAGATTGCTTATATGTATTATTTGCACTTTGCACATCTGATATATCTACGCTGGATGAAATCTTGTCTTTTGGATGCATAATATTATAGGCTTTAGCATATTTTTCATAAGCTTTTGCAATAACTTCTAATCCTTGTAATACATTATCTACTGAACTTTGCACATTAACTACAATATTATTAAACCTAAAGTCATTAACTGTTTGTACTAATTCTAAAAATTTATTATAATAAGTAGTATATTCTTCTGCAAAAACCTTTAAACTGTCCATTTCACTTTGTTGCGATATATTTTGTTTATCAAGTAATTTTGCATAGTGAGAATCTATTTCTGCTTCAATTGTAGCATTAATAGTTTTTAAATTATTTAGAGTATTAGTTAAGCCCTCATTGTCTATATCCACCGTTTTTTGAACTTGTACTTTTTTATCATTAATATCAGCTTCGGTTATATTACTAATACTTTTCTTAGATAATAACTCATCATAGGTTTTATTTAATATGGTAATTGAAGTAGTAGCCTCATCTGCATTATCACTAATAGCACTTAAATGAGCATCTATGTCACTTTCATCTACATTTGCTTTTAGATTCATTTTATCCTTATTTTTTGTTACATATCCTGATACATCTCCACTATTAATAGCATCATTTGCTTCTGATGTTGTAAAATTGGCTCTTAATGTAGTTAAGTCTTCTAATGCTTTCTTAGTTCTAGTTAATGTAAGCGAAATTGAATCTGAAATAGCATTCCAATCATTATTGTGTTCTTCTTCTAATTTTTTTAATGTATCTTTTGCCATTTTTTCAATGTCGGAATAATTATTCTCGAGACGCTTCGTATCTCTATCTTGTGATTCTTTCAAATCATCTGAATACTTATCTAAATATTCTTTTTTCTTTTTATACAAGTCATCTTCTGCTGTTTTTTCTGCTTCAATAACAGTTTTTTTATCTTCTATTTCTTTTTTTGCATCATCTAAAGCATTTTTTCTATTTGTATCATCGAGAGTTTTTTGAGCTTCTGTAACTTCTTTTTGTTTAGTTGCTATAGCAGTAGTGTCTACTTCACCTACATATGACCATGCCCCTGAACTATCCTGTTTTAAAGTTTTTACAGTCTTTTGTGATTCTAAGTTACTTAACTCTTTTTGCTTCTCTAATAAATCATTTTTCTCTTTTTCTAATTCATTAGCTCTTTCTATTTTGTCATTATCTTCATCTAATTTCTTAGATTTGTTATCTAAAGCAGTTAATTCATCTTCATAATCATTCATTATTTGGTTATGTGCATCTTCTTGTGCTTGCTTAATAGATTCTATTTTATCTGTTTGTGCTTTTTGATTAGCTTCTAAAGTTTCAGTTTCAATGCTCTTTTGGTCTTCATACATCTTCTTTAATTCATCAATATCAGTTTTTTCGATTTCTGATTGAAGTTTTGCTACTTCTAAACTTTCTTGCCGTAATTCTTTCGATGCTTTAAGTGTCGCATTTTCTAGACTTTCTTGTGCATCTGCTGTAGTTACTGTTGTGTTTTTTAAAGCTTGTAACTGTTTATCAGCTTCATCTACTATTTTCTTTTGTTCACCTATTTTATCATTTACAAGTGAAACTTTTTGAGTAAAATTAGAATCATCTATATCACCTAATCCAGTTATTTTAGCATCTATTTCTTCAATATCATTCGATATGATATCTTTTGCTTTATTATAAGCATCAGTGATATTATCAATCATTTTCTTTTCAGAATCTTCAAGTTCTTTTTCTGCTTTTTTAGCATCTGCTTTCGAGGTGTCTTTAGCTGGTGTTCCAGTCCCACCATTACCTATACTTCCACCACTAAGACCTTTTTCAGCTATTCCGAACTTATCAAAACTAGCATTAAAATCATTAATTCCACCTTGTACTTGTTTTTGTTTATCAGCTAAACTTTCTAACGCTTGAATATCTTTACCATATAGCTTTTCTGAATTTAGAGAGTTAACATCACTACTTTTAGCATTATCTATAGCTTTGGCTTGGTCTGCTATATTTTTAGTCATAGTCGCCATAGCTTGATTAAGTTTATCCATTTCACCTTTAAGTATTTTTAATATACCTTGTTTCGCATCTGCTAAACTTTTAAAATTACTTAGATCAATAGAATATCCTTTTACAGATGTATCAACATACTGACTAAGCCATTGATTAATCGATTCGCCAAAATCTCCCTGAATGCCTTGCTTAAGTTCATTTAGTGTTTTGTAATTATTTGTGTCAATATTGTAAGCATCTTCACTATTAGTCACAAATGAATTTAGAAATGCATTAAGCGAATCTTCAAAGCTTTGATTGTTTTTTATTTTTTGTGAATAAAATTCTTGGTCTGATCCCATCATGATTTCATAGTTAGCCAACTGAGAATCTGCTTGTTCTTGTATCTTTTGTTTTAACGACTCTTCAAGTTGTGTTACATTTCCAACTTGACTCGCTAATTCAGGATAAGCCTTAGAGATTTGTGTAACAAGAGTCGGTGTTAACGAATGTGTTTTATTAATTTTATCAAGATATCCTTGCATTTTGGCAATTGCTTCTGTAGATTTTCCATATTCTTTAGTAGCATTTGCTATAGCATTTGCATTTTCTTGTTCTTTATTTGTTTGGTCATCTACACTTGGGGTATCAGAAATTGCTTTATTTAATTCTTGAATTTTTTGCTTTGCATTACTTGCATTTATACCTAAGTTAGGATACGATTGTGATATTTTACTAATAGTTTCCGAACTTACCGAAGAACCCTGTCTTATTTGATTCATAGCCTCAGAAACTAATTTAGTATTACTATTAGCATTTGATGATGTAGTTTTTATTTCTTTACCATAAACATCCATGCTTGATGATGCTTCTTTTATACTATTAATCATTTCATTACTTATTGGACTTTTTAAACCCATACCATTGAGAGTATTATAATTTGTCATAATGGTTTGTAATTCTTGATTTATATCCATAAGTTTCTGTTTATTCTGTAATTCTGAATGTTTATTTTGATCCCTGACAGTATCTCCACTACTCCAACCAAGTGCATTATTATTTTTTAATTCTTCATCAGACATCGTTGCGTATTTCGCATTAGACTCCATCATTTGTCTATATCTCTTCATTTGTTCTATTTTTTGTTGTATGGTTTTATCACTGATACTATTATCATCAAAATATTTTTCAGACTTCAAAGCCATTTCTTGTTTTTTTAAATCAATTATATTTTGAATAGCTTTTGATTGATTTTTGTAATCTTCACTTTCACTGTTCAATAAACCTTCTAATTCTGGTGCTAGTTGGATTAATTTTTGATATACTCCTGATAATTCTTGTTTCTTTTGCTTTGCTTGTTCCGTAGAAAGACTTCCATTATCTAATTCTTTATTTAAATTTTCATATTGGGTTTTTAATTGTTCCAATGAACTAATATCAGTTTTACTTTGTTGAATACTTTTTAATAATTCTTCATTTTTTTGTTTAGCTTGTTCTGTAGATGTTCCAAATAAATCTAATGCAATAACTGCTGTAGTTATACCTATTGCTAATAAACCAAAAGGATTCGTAGACATAGCAATGCTTAATTCGCCAATTGCAATTTTCATTAAACCTACTCTTGATATAACTGAAGTTAATGTTGTGGCATATTGCATTAATCCACTAATAGCACCTATTATTGCTTGTCCTTTGAATATTAAAAAAGCAGTAGTTGCAAGTCCTACAATACTGGGCAAATTCCCAAAAATTGAAACTACACTAGTTAATCCATCAACCATATTTTTTACAGAATCACTTGATATCGTTGATACCCAAAATTGCTTAAATGTTTCTTTTAATTTGTTTAGTTTACCTTCAATACTATTCATAAAAATTTGTTGTTCACGCATAGCTGATCCATTTGAGTTCAATGCAGTCGTGTAAGCGTCTGTTCCTTCTTTCATGTTAGTCATCATACCACTAAAAATATTTCCTTGCCTTTGACCAGCAATTACATATTGTAAATAAGACCTTTGAGCATCTGTTAATTTTGGATAAACTTGCGATAATTCAGTCATTTGTTGATAAGTAGATTTGAATGTATTATCATCCTTCATAATATCAATTTCTTGCCCAGTTGTTGCTGTCACATCTTTAATTGCTTGTCTTAATTTGGTTGCAGGGATGCCTGTTTCATCTATTTCGGTCTTCATTCCACGTAATCTCATAGTTATTGTTTTGATGGCATTTCCTACAACTTCAGCATCTTGAACCGAAGCATTACCAGCTACAAATAAACCTACTGATTGCTCATAACTATTTCCTGCTTCTTTCATAGCATTACCCATACGCCTTAAACCTTCGGCAACATTTTGAGAAGTTGATGAATAGTTATTTCCTACTGCATTTGCTACGTCCATTACTCTATTCATATCTTCTAAACTATTTAAATCAAAACCCTTTTGAATAGTTATTAAAGCCTTTGACGCATCATCTATTCCCATATCTGCAACATTTGCAAATATACTAGCTTTTTCTGCACGTTTGCTTGCTTCTTCTATAGAATATCCTAGTTTGCTATAATAAGTTGTAGCAGATATTACAGATTCAGTAGAAGTTCCAACATTTATTGCTATTTTATTTGCTACTTGTGAAAACTTTGATAGTTGTTCTGTAGTTGCACTACTAACCTTAGCTAAATCACGCATTTGTGTATCTATGTCTATTATATTTTTTATACCATCTTTTAAAGCACTAGTAATCATGTTTATAGCTTGATAAGTTCCCATGTAAATGCCTGCATTGCTTAGGGTTCTTCTTATGCTTTGTCCAAATGATTCACTGTCTGTAGTTGCAAGCTTAAGTGCATTGGATGAGTTTTTAACTGCCGTACTTAATTCTCTACTAGCATTAGTTCCTTTTCCTATTTCTTGAGATATTTTAGCTCCATTCAAACTATCTCCATTATTTAAACTAGATAATACCTTTTTAAGATTTTCTATTTGAGAAATATAATTTGACAATTCAGCCTTAGAACTTGAGTCCCCCACTAATCCAGAATATTTTCCACGTAGGTTAGTCAATCCATTTTCTAGCTTCAATATTGCATTTTGAACTCTTACTATTTGTGACTCACTACTACCTAAGTTTTTAATAGTATTTTGTAATTCCTTAATCTCACTATCGGCAGTATTTGTATTAATAGAATTCAATCGTGACTGTATACTTTTTATTACAGATTCATCTATGAACCCATTAAGATTATTACTGTTTTTTGAATTACTTGATAATGTATTCAAACTAGATTGCATTTTAGATTTAGTTTCTTCTAGTTTTTGCTTATAATTTTCTAATGTTTTAATATTTTCACTAACTGCTATATTAGTAGTAGTAAATACTCTTTTAACTTCATTTTCAGCATCTCCAGAAACATTTTTCCATTTCATCGTTTCGGTTACAAGTTTTCCCATATTATCAGTATACGTAATACTTGCGTCTTTAACTGAACCACTTTTTGTTGTATTAAAACTGATTTTAGCTAATTCATCAACAGTTTCCCTAATTACCTTAGCACGTTGTTGAAGTTCATCAAATCCCTTTGAACCATCTCCAATATCTAAGGAACTTCCTTTGACTTTTGTAATCTTTTTTTGTAACATATCAATCTCATCACTTACACCATGCATATTAAAATGTGATTTTAATTGATCTCCAACATTCATTAAAGTACTTGAAAAATCTTTTAAAGATTGATTTATTTGTGTTGTATCTATTTTTAAATCTATACTGGAATTTTTATTCAATTGTTCTATTGCAGTTTTTAATTCTATTTGTACCTCACTAGTAGGTTGTAATTTTATACCTAAGCTAATTGAATTTTTATATTGTCCTGCCATTTATAATCTTTTCTCCTTTCATTTCAAAAATAAAAGAAGTACCGATTATTTGGCACTTCTTTACTTAGTTTTTATATTTAATTTATTTATTAATTCTTGTGCTTTTTCTGGATTATTTTTAAAATCTTTCAATTCCTCAAATTTCATGTTTATTTTATTCCTTTTAAAGAATTTATTTACTTTTGTTTCTAATATTTTAATATCTTGCTTACTATTTAAAATATTAATTAAGGTATTAAAAGCTTTTACATTTTCAATTTGTTCATCTAATATGTCATCTACTACTTCATTAACAAATTTTTGCACTTCTCTTAATAAAAGTTTTAAAATTCTATCACCATCATTTAATTTATTTAATAATTCTTCATCTGTAAATTCGTCTATTTCTGCACCAATGTTGGTTAATTCACGAATAATAAATCTTATACTTTTTGTATCTAATTCTTGATTTACTGTTAGTTCATTTATCATTGTAATGTTATTTTCAATGATTTCTTTTACTTCTTTTAATTGTTCATCAGTAGGTTCAAAAAATGTTATATCTTTATTTGAATATCTAATATTTGACTTTTGGTGTTTTTCTAAAATTCCCATTTATACATTTCTCCTTTATTTTTTACATAATAAAAAGACCTAGATTTACTAAGTCTTATCTAAATTATTATATTATTTTCATATTCCTATTTTGTAATAATTATTATCCCTATAATAGTTGATACTATGCTTAATATTATACAATTAATCCCTACATTTCTATTATAATTATCATCTTTGCTAATCTTTATAGAACCAACTATAATTCCTACTAACGGAACTATTAAAGAAAATAAATATAATATATATGAATTAGAATTTAATATAAATCCTGCTAAAAATAACTGTCTACTTTTAAATAATTGCCATATAATACAACTTATAACAATTAAAATAATTAACAAAAAAATAATTTGATTTAATCCCATAGTATAATCACCTCTTATAGTATAATATACCATATGTTAGATAATTATTCCAATCATTTTATATTGCTATTTTATTATAATCTTCTTTATATTTCCAAATATATCCTCCTGATGTTTTACTTTTTCCACTACAACATTTAGTTATCGCTTTTCTTGATATATTATTACTTTCTTCGGCTTCTTTTGCTGAATCATATTCATTTAAAAAATCTCCATTCAATGATAATTTAATTATTTTTTTAGATTTTCCAGTATGTTTTGTATCTAACTTATAATTGATGTCTTTATTATAATCATTTTTAAATACCCATATATAACTTGCATGAGATTTTGAATTTCCATTACAACATTTTGATATTTTACTTACTGATGTATTTTTTACAAATTTAGAAGCTTCAGTAATAGAAGAATATTCACTTATAAAATCACCATTCAGAGATAATTGTATAACTTCTTTTGATTTTCCGTTGTGTATGCCATTCCATGAATACGTGTTGTTATCAGAATAATCTTTTTTATATATCCATATGAAACCACCATTCGACTTTCTCTCTTTTTTACAACACTTAGATATCTTTGCTATTGTTGCTCCATTTACTAATCTACTAGCTTCTGAAATAGAGTTAAATTCTTGAATAAATTTACCGTTCAAATCTAATTGCATAACTGGTTCTTTGTTATATTCTCCAATTTCGTTATTATAATGTATAGTATCCTTATTAGTTAGTTTTTGATAATCTTCTTTATACATAAACATATAACCACCAGTTGATTTTCTTCCATAAGTATTATTACATACTCCACATATATGTGCTTTATTTATATTTAATGCTTGAGAAACATATTCCATACAGTCCCACGTTTTTATAAAAATTCCTTCTAAAGATAATTGTACAACTTCTCTACTCATAGGATTATCTATTCCTTTTAGCCCTTCATATCCTGAATTCCCAGCTCCTCCATGATTATTATTATATCCATTATTAAAACTGTTAAAAATACTTATCCAACATTGTTCTTTTATATTTAATTCATTGCGACTAAAGGCATAATCAAGTTCTTTATCTACTTTAAAATTATCAAAACCATACTTTTCTATAGAACTTAATAAATGTTTATTATAACTTAATCCTAACTCTTTTAATCTTTTATTCTGTTTATAAACTCTTTCTACATCTTCTCCTTTTCTACAATATCGTCCATCAAATCCTTTATCTTCTGTAGTTTGTCCAATATAAACTTTTCCATTAACTAAATTTTCAACTTTATATATAATTCCATATACTTCTAAGTTACCTATGTTCATCCTAAATTCCTCCAATATAATTTAATTTATTTCTCCAATATTAATAAAAAGGAAGAAAAGCTAATTGGAGATAGCCCGTTCAATGTAATATAAGTTTCGAACCTTATTCCACATCTATTTCTTCCATATCTATATTATAAAGCATTTCTGCCTATAATCAACTCTAAATAACCATTAAATTAATTAAGCTATTTCCAAAATATATTCTTGTCTTTCACCATTTAATTCAATAATTATATTAATTTTATCCTCAAATTCCGTTATGTATGCATAAAGTTATCTCTAAATTTCTTTTCTTCAATTCCTATAATATCAATTCATTAAAATAATAATATCTATATTTTCAAATTTATGGTATAATGTATTCACTGTATTAAAATAGATAAAGGGTTAAAAATGAAATGTTATGAAAAATGAATTTGAACAAATCATGTCCAAAATTAAACCTTAAAACATTAGATTAATATCTATAACAATATAGTAAATCACGTAGTCTTTCATGGTTCTAACGACCATAATCCAAAGTATTTTATCTTAGATATAATAAGTTATTTTTAAGGTAAAATACTTTGGAGGAGGTGATTTTGATGAAAGAGAGACGTATTCATTTGGATTACGAAACTAAACCAGTTTCAGTTAAAAAGAATGGATTAAGCCTTTGGAAAGTTATATTGTTTATTTTAGCATTAGACTCGATATCTAAAGCTATTGTAAATGGTGTTAACCAAGACATAATAAAGACTCTAATTATAAATATTCTGAAGTAAAGAGCCGAATACTTAAATTAGAGCCTACATCTGGCTGAGATACATAGGACGAGCAATCGTCCTTTTTCTTTTATTATACTCTAATTATACCATATTTATTCATTTAAACAATATTTAATTTTATATCGGTTGCCATATCTCACTCAATACTTGTCCATCTCGTCCTTTATACTGAACTCTAATAGCATTGCCATTCATTGATTTGTTTTCTTCTACATATTCAGCAAATACTATATTACTACATCTCTTATAATAGTCATCAACATCTTTAAACTGAGTATCCTTAAACTCATTTTGATAAGGATCGTTTTTAACAATCAATCCAAAATCTTCACCACATTCATTATTTAAAAATTGTCTTGTAAATATTTCAAAATATGACATTTCATCATATCCTTTTAGTTCACTTATTTCTCCATATATATGTATGACTTTTAAGGAGTCACAACCCATAACAATACTTGAGTTTTCTATTTTTTCAACTAAAGTTTTATACAAACAATCTGTAAGGTTATCATCATCAATTAATACTTCTTTATCATTAACTAAAATACTTCTATAAATACCAGTTTTTAATCTTCTAAAGAAATTATATAATTGATTTTCTTTAATGGAATAAAAATTTTGCCTATCAATATTCCATTCTACATGTCCACAAGATAAGAACAATTCATAATTACCTATAAAATCTACATCTTCTATTTCGTAAAACTGACAAAACCAATCGTATTCTTTATGCAGTTCTTTAATGTACTTGCTCACTTCATTGTTCTCAATTATTGCTTCTCTTTTCAAACCTGTTTGCATAAAATTTTCCATAATACAACATCTCCCTTGAATTAGACTCTAACATGTGTTATACTAATATTTGCGATATACTAGGTGATAACTACTTTTGTTATTGCCTTATTTTTATTAGATTGGTTTTGTTTACCAACCTTATGTATTTATAATATCACTCATTAGTTACCTTGTCAACGTATTAGTAATTATTTTTTATATTTGTATCAATTGACACTTAGTGCTATAATATAAATGTAAGGAGATGATTTTTATGAATAAAAACTCTACAAAAACAGAATTAAAAGAATATATATTCAATAGTGATTTAAAATATTTCGAAATAATTGATAAGTTAAATAATTATGGAATATCTACTACTACAAATGCTTTTACTAATAAATTGAATAGAGATACAGTTAGATATACCGAGGTAAAAGCCTTAGCTGATATATTAGATTGTGAATTAGCATGGATTCCTAAGACAAAGGTTGATTCTGGAATAATAACACAATTAAAACGTGGTCATATGGATATAAATTTGTTTGAAGGATTTATTTCTAACATATTTGCATTAGCTAATCCTTTGAATAAAAATACTGACAACAATTTAATGATGCTTTCAATAATATTGAAAAATGAAGAATTAAATAAATCTTTAGTTGAAATATTTGAATATTTAAATAAAAATTATAAACCATTAAAAACAGGAATACAATTTTTAGATGATGAAAAGTACGAATTGGAAAAAGACTAGAACTCAAAATTCTAGTCTTACATATTTTACAACTTCCCACAACAATAAAAGACCTTAGACATTCATATCTAAAGTCTTAATCAATTTAGAATTATTTAGCTAATTTTTCATAATAATCAACATTATCTTGACAAGATTTCACTTTCTTTTCATACTGTGCAACTTTTTGAGTATCTGCAACATATACGTATTGCCATGTTCCATCTGCTTGTTTAACTAATGTCTTATTAGTTAATTGCCCTTTGACATTATTCAATTCTTTTTGTGCTTCTGCTAAATCATCTTTTGCTTGTTTTAATTGTTTTTGATAATATGCCTTTAAATTATCTTGGGCATTTTGAGCATTTTGTTGATTAGTTTCTTGGATTTTCTTCAATGCTTTATAATAATCTTTTTCTTCTTTACTTACATTATCTACGGCTACATTATTAGTTGTATTTGCATTAATCACACCAGTATTATTTAATGTTACACTTGCATTACTACTTGTACTATTATCTACATTGCTAGTTAAATTAGTATTAGAACTATTATTACTATTAGCAGTATTCGAAACATTTGTACTTGTTTCAGTTGTATTATTTACAGTGTTATTTTGAATCCATACTCCATTATTATCAATTTTAAATCCATCAACTATGGTATCATGAGCCATATACCCGTCTTGCCCAAAATAATACCATTTGCCATCTATTTGTTTCCAACCTTTAGACCACGAACTGTCCTCAGCATTCCACCAACCTTTAGTGTCTTGTTTCCATTCTGCACTTGCCCCAGTTAAAGGTAATATACTTATTGAACTTGCTATTATTCCTATTGATATAAACTTTTTAAAGATTTTATTCATTATTATCCAACCCCTATTAAATAGTATTTTTCTAATTATACCATTTGTAAGGGAATGTTACAATATTTACATATTTTATAAACAAATATATTTATTTAACTATATCCATTTTTACAAATATATGGTATACTAATTTTGTACTAAAAGAAATTAACTATAGTTATAGTTTTATATATAACATTTTTAATTCTCTCCTTTTAGTATTAATTTATTTTATATTAATTTGTTTTAATGCCGATATGGTGGATCGGTGGTTGATTACGTTTCCTACCTCAAAGGATTATTGAAAATATAATTCTAGGAGGTGTTGCTATTGGATATGTTTGATTTTATTATTAAAGTAATTGAATTATTAGGTATTATATTAATTTTATATAAAGCACTAAATTCCGAAAACCTAGTTAAAATTCATTACAAAGATTTTTATTTTGAGACAACTGAAAAAAGCACCCCCCACTAAGTAGTGCTAATTCAGTGATTTAGTATTCATTTACATATCAATTCAATAGTCCTTTGAAAACTTTAAAAACGTGATATTGTTTATAGAAATAGCTTAGTGCTTCAACGCTAGGCTTTTTCTTTTTATTATCTCCATTATATCACAATTCTATACTTATTTACAATAAATTTATTTTCCATTAAATTGTAATTACTTCCATACAATGTTATAATTATATTGCCATCTCGAATATTCCTAATTGGGAGGGAGGCGATGGCATGAAACATTGCAAGAAATTTACTATAGATAACGAATT
>Ga0302215_10000153_pt1 | contig 52093 bp, 51 predicted proteins | sample II_Fen_N3_1_FD_194580 | JGI IMG/M metagenome (GOLD analysis project Ga0302215, IMG submission 194580) | Peat permafrost microbial communities from Stordalen Mire near Abisko, Sweden - II_Fen_N3_1 | ecosystem: Environmental > Terrestrial > Soil > Wetlands > Permafrost | place: Sweden: Abisko... | reverse complement strand
ACAGGCCCAACTGGAGCAACGGGAGCAACGGGACCGACGGGAGTAACGGGACCAACGGGACCGGCAGGAGCAGTAGGAGCAACGGGACCAACGGGAGCAACTGGAGCAACGGGCCCAACTGGAGTAACGGGACCGACAGGACCAGCAGGGGCAATCGGAGCAACAGGACCAACGGGAGCAACCGGGGCAACGGGAGCAACGGGAGCAACGGGAGCAACGGGAGCAACGGGACCAGCAGGAGCAATCGGAGCAACGGGACCAACGGGAGCAACGGGAGCAACCGGAGCAACGGGAGCAACCGGAGCAACGGGAGCAACAGGACCAACGGGAGCAACGGGAGCAACTGGACCAACGGGAGCAACGGGAGCAACCGGGCCAACCGGAGTAACTGGAGCAACGGGACCAGCAGGAGCAACGGGAGCAACAGGACCAGCAGGACCAGCAGGAGCAACGGGAGCAACTGGGCCAACAGGAGCAACAGGAGCAACTGGAGCGACAGGAGTATTAGCTTTTGCAGACTTCTTTGCTTTAATGCCACCAGATAATGCTGCTACAGTTGCACCTGCTACAGATGTAAGCTTTCCACAAGATGGACCTACTAGCGGACCAACTATTGTGCGTACTGGGCCTAGTTCGTTTAACTTGTCAGTTATTGGAACTTATCAGGTTTTGTTCCAAGTAAGTGTAAGTGAGGCAGGACAGTTGATTTTAACTCTTAATGGTGCCGACTTGGCCTATACGGTAGTTGGTAGAGCAACAGGTACTTCACAGATCGTTGGAATGGCTCTTGTACAAACAAGTTCAATTAATTCAATACTCACCGTAAGAAATCCAGCAGGTAATTCAACAGCGTTAACGATTACACCTCTTGCTGGAGGAACAAGACCTGTTTCAGCACATTTAGTAATTACGAAAATAGCATAGAGTTATACCGGACTTATAATATAGTAAAATAAATAAAAAGGGATCAGTACATTACCTACTTAGTAGGCATTGTACTGATCCTTTTAAACGATCAAGAATGTGATTATAATCCCTTAAAAACATCAAAAATATAATATCGATCCTTTTAAACCCAATTATACTAGAATACTAAAATTCAAAAATCATACTATAATCCAATAACCATTTTCTCATGAAAGTTATTATGGCAGAGATGGAGTGCTTATGGATTGATGATTGAACTGTTTATACATTTTTTCTTTATTATATCGTAATTACTTAAAAGGCGTTTATCACCAGGATTATAAGAAAGTGCAGCTTTGGCATGTTCGAGAGCTCTATCATACATACCAAGCCAATAACAACTAATAGCTTCCAAATCATCAGGTGTGTAATCCCAACAATAGCCCATATTAATATAGGTCGACGACTTTTGCCCTATTTTCAAAGCCTGAGCTGCCATAAAAAAGACCTTTTCCCAATCGTTTAAGCGATAAGCCATTTTGGCACATTCAATATAAGGATCTCTCATATTGGGGCACTCAGCGATTGCTCTATAATACCAGCTATATGCTTCTGTATAATTTAATAATTCAAAGTACGAGGAGGCAATCCATCTCATAGAAGCACATCTCTCATCCTTCCATACAGCTGATTTAAGTGACAAATGTCTTTTTAAGGTCTCGATACATTTTTCCCACATTCCCCTATACATATATTCGCGCCCTAGATAATAATTAACTCTATCATCTTCAGGGGATTCCTCTACCGCCATTTCCAAAAGTGGAAGATAGGAAGCTCTTGACTTGGTTTTATCAGGATAATGATTGAGGATCATATTAGGAACAAATATAGTTTTCTCTGGAAAAGAGCCCCGATATTCCAGACATTCATGTATCGGGTATTTCCATTTGTAATCGTGTCTTGAATGCACCTTAAAATAATTAAGCTGTACATCGGGGGTTCCATCCTCTTTTAAACTCCAATTAAATAAATATCTTGCCGTTTTTGTATCCGGCGTCCAGGCTTCCTCAAGTAAGCTTCTCCATCCTTTTTCAAAAAGCTCATCTAAGTCAGTACATACACATATATCAATATCTTCTGGTACATGATTTAGTGAAATATTTCTTGCGACATCAAATCGCCAGGGTTTAACTTCATCTATATAAACAATAGCACCTTTTTCTCGAAGTTTTTCTACAGTACCATCATTAGAACCAGTATCCGTAACGACAATAAGGTCTGCTTCCTTCATCGAATCCATCCATTGATTAACAAATTGGACTTCATTTTTACAGATGGCATAAACACATATTTTGTACTTATTCATATTATCACCTTTTAGTTTATTCTTTTTATATTGTTCATAGAGAAATTAATCGTATCAATAATCAGAAGAAGATTATTAAGAAATAACTACCCTAATGACACTATATGAACGAATTAAAAAAGTTGATACTAGGTTGCGTTCTTAGTATAAAATAATAACGGATGATGCGGCAGCAGTGTACCTGCAGGAATTTCAACGCCCAATCGTATATCCAAGTTTACCTTATCAGAAGCTTTGGGATGATGCAATTGAGCGCATTGGGATAAAGAAGGAGAAAAAAGCATTAAATCGGAGATGGAATAAGCTTAATAAGTATTCTGTGCATATTGATAATCATTTTGATAATAATCCACTACCAATCAAAACAATAATGAAATAATTCCTACCCAAGAAAAGAATATTGTGCTTACCGAAGTAAAAGTTAAGTATTTGAATAATGAATACCTGCCGATATATAAAATAGGAAAATGGAGGTGGTCAAGATGATATTGAATGTTTCGTCAAATATTTCAAGGATAAAATCGTTAATCGTTAATAAAAAGCAGGATAAGATTAGCGAAAAAACAGCCATTGCAAGAACCAAACAACAGATTTACGAAGAAATACGTATAAAGATGAAAGAAAATTTGCAGAACGCACTAGATCCCACAAGCAATATGTCGGATGATGAAAAAGCAAATTATGAGATGAAAATCAATCAAAAGATAAAAAATGGAGAGAAGATTTCCCAAAGTGAAATGCAATATATACGAATAAAAAGTCCCTATATGTATGCTATGATTTCCAGAGTACAGTTTCAAAGGCAAATGTATGAGGAGAAGTTAAAAAATTGTCGCTCAAAAGAAGAAGTAGAGGATGCTTATAATAGTAGCATATCCCATATTGACAAGGATGATCCTGCGAAGGAGCCTTTGCTTGCAGCATATACGAATGTGACCCTAAAGTTTAAGAAAAGCAATGAATACAAGAGGCTTCCTCAAAAGACTGAAGATAAAGAGGAAAAAGGAAAAGAACATAAAAAGAAAAAATATTCTAATAGTGAATATCTAATAACATATGAATATAAATCAGAGGGCATATATTATCATAAGGATAAGTACACCTCAGTTGATATGAAAGCGTAGCAATTGAATAAGCCTAGAAACATAAATTCAAGGTCTAATCCTCTTCATACACTATAATTGGGGTTCCTGCTTCAACATTTTCAAATACCGTTTTTGCTAAGAAAATAGGTGCATTTACACATCCGTGAGATCCTCGAGTTAGATAGATATTTCCTCCAAAACTGTTTCTCCAAGGTGCATCATGTAGACCCATATTACCAAAGAAAGGCATCCAATATTTTACCTTAGATGCATAATTCTCACCTACTAGAGTGGCATCTAACTGTTTGTAATTAATCATATATACACCAAGAACAGTCGCATTCCCTCTACTTGGATTTCCCGTTACAACACCACCTTGTACAAGCAGCTTGCCGTTTTTATAAAACCAAACATGTTGCCTAGTAATATTAATTTCAATATAAGTAGTTCCAATTTCATTTCCATCTCTTGAGAGAGCCTTTTGCAAATAATCAGGCTCTTTCTCTATTACATCACCGTGCTTAATATGACTCAACAGGGCTTGACTCTCACTTGCACGATTCATCTTCCAACCATAAAGACCACCTTTTACTTCAATAATCTTTCCGGTTGAAGTTCGAAATTCTCTGGGCACACCGACTGTATCATATTTTTTCCCTAAGGTAGCGATATAATGGTTGACCTCTTTTGTGTTTATATCAACCTCTAAATCATCATTAACGGTAAGCCAATGTTGAATGATCGACCCATTCAATTGCTCTGTAACATTACCAAAGAGATAAGTAATCTTAGTTGAGACATATTTATTTAATAATTTTAGGGTTGCATAGGTTTTCTTTGATTCAAGAGTATACTTAGGATTTTCATAGCAATTATTATGATGTAAATCTAAGGTAGTTCTACCTTTAGAGATAGCTCCTTTTACAGCGTCGATAAAACGGTCATGATTTATTTTATTACCATAGTTCTCTTTTATAAGAGAATATGTATTATTGGAATATTCAAAGGTTACATTTCTAGGTTCCGAAATAGTGCTATTTACGCATGACAAGTTGGAAATTTTTTTTTCTAATAAAGGTACATTATATAGATACAAATTGTTAAAATAGTAAGAGTTTTTTTTGAACATAGATTTAAACCACAGTAAGGGGTTTTGTAATACATATAACTGTTTGGAATTGAAATTATTATTTAAATGTATAGCAATAGAATTACCAGAGATGCTTTCCGTTTCTCCATATCGTTCCAATAATTGAAGTTGATAATTCTCTGTATACTGATTAATTATTTTTAATATTTTGTTGTGGGATTTTAATGATACATTAACCCCGTTGATTTCAGTGTTAAAAGAATAGTGATTTATAAAATACAAAGCGATAAGTAGATATAATCCAAGTAAGATTGCAGCAGTAATCAAGAAAAGCCTTTTTATTTTTCTTTTACTGAGCATCATAATTCTAATTTCTTTCATTTCAAGTACCTTCCAAGCAATAAAAAAAAACATTTCATGATATGTATATTTTAACTATAACGAATTATGTAAAGATTTTACCAAAAGCATTAGTTTTTTCCAATTTTGTTGACAGATGATTCCATTTGTTTTATATTTATTTGTAATATTATCAGTATTATTTGAACTTGGGAGGGAAATCAATTGTATACTAGTGAGGTGGAAAATAATTATTTAGAGCAAACTGAAATAAAATTTGAAGATCGACTTTATGTAGAAAATAAAGAGGAATGGTTAAAGAAATGTAAGAATAGTTATAAAATCGAAGGTAAAACAGAAGTAAGGACAGTTGATAATGGAATTATTTTGCCACTAGTCAGAATGGGAGATTCTTGGGATGGAATATATGGTGGTGGTGTATGTGATTCTGATTTTACCTTTATTAGTGGTATGTGTAGGAATGTTAATAAACCAATATTTAATTATTCCTGTTATTGTAGTTATGAAGTTGAAAGGGAAGAACTTAAATATTCTGATGAAACAGTTATATATGGTGGTGTTGCAATTAATCATTTTGGACATACAATGTTAGAATGTCTATCACGTTTATGGTGGGTAATTGAAAATCCAAAATCTAAATATAAAATCATATTCTTAAGCACAGTACCAGGTAAATCCTATATTTACCCGTTTGCAGAGATGATGGGGATTTCCAAAGATAGAATTGTATTATTAGATAGTCCGACACAATTTAAGAAAGTTATTGTTCCAGATGAAACAATTCACTCTCAATCCGGATATCGTGATAAATATATGCTTCCATATAATAAAATCAGGGAAAATATCGAGCCATCAATTCATAAAAAAATATATTTCACAAGGTCTGCGTTAGCAAGACATGACACTGTAAATGAAGAATATTTTGAAGAATTCTATCGTCAACGTGGCTTTCATGTAGTATCTCCTGAAAAACTGCCAATTGAAGAACAGATTGCCTTAGCGGTTGGGGCTGATGAAGTAGCGTGCGTATTGGGAACACTTTCCCATTTTGCATTATTTTGCAAGCCAGGAACTAAATATACTTTATTGACAAGACAGTACTTAAATACATTGCCTGCACAGATGATTATTAATGATGCGTCTAATGTGGATTATAGTATTGTGGATGTCTCGGCTAATTTTCTTCCTACAAAGCATACTGGTGGCGTATTCCTTCTTGGACCTACTAGATTTTGGGTGGATTATCTTAAAGATAAAAACATATCTTTTTCAGAAGAAGAAGCGTATTTCCGTTTAGAGTATTTTTGTTATCAATATCTTTTAATGTGGACGAATACCTATGCTAAAGAGAAGAATTTTGGATCAATAAAGGATTTTAATATACAGCACGTTGTTAATACGTTAAGAAGAGTATTCCCGGAAGAAACAACGAAACTGCCATACAAATCTAATTGGAAAAATAGTATCCCAGGCATGCTTTCCAAGGTAGAAGAGCTACAAAGTAAGGATGCTATATTGGTTAAAGAAAGGGATGAGTATAAGAAGAAATTCTTAGATATTCAGAATTCAACGATATGGAAGGTTACGAAACCAATTCGTTTAGTGCTTGATAGATTCAAAGGGAAAAAATAGAAAGCTCTTATATGATAGATAAAAAATCCGTGAAGTTTAACGACTTTATGGATTTTTTTATATGTGTCCTGTTAACCAGATACTTTTTCTATTGATTGACAGTATAGTAATCAATTAACTCTTGTAATAATATTTTGGTTAAATATTTACTGAGATTTTTTATAAAACTTTTTGATAGTTAATAGAGTTTATATGCAATAACAAATAGATACATCACAGCATATGATGTTTATTAAGTGAAATAATTTCTTATAAAAGTTATTAATAAAGTAAGACATAAAATGAGAAAAATTTACATTATCCTTTATAAGAATCTAAGGAGACAATTTGAATAATTCTGGGGAGTGGAAGAAACAAATCATTTATTTTATGTCAAACAAATGGTATCTGATATCGGTTGTAATAACTGCTTTCATGAGTTACGGTTTTACAATTGCTAATCCAACCGTTAGTACAGATGATTTGTCAATGGATTATTATTTTAGACAAGGTGGATTGCTTTCACAGGGACGATTTACTCAAATACTAATTGATAAGGTATTAGGAATATATCACTTTAGGCCATTTGTACTGGATGGTCTAGCTGTAATCTGCTTAATAATTGCGGCAATATTATGGTGCTCCTTGTTTCGGAAAGTCACTGGGGAACATTTGAAAATAGTAACGTACATTGTATTTTCCTGCTTTTTTATTTCGTATCCATTAATAAATGAAATTTTTATTTATATGAGTGCAAGTTTTAGTGTGTGTTTAGGGCATGCATTAATTCCGCTTATCTTAATATTACTCTATGAAGAACGGGAATACCTTCAAAAAGGCAAGATATTTCTGATTTCAATCTTGATCTGTTTTACAATTTCACTTTATGAATCTTTGGTAGCGGTTTATATTTTTGGTGTCTTCGCTATTTTGATATTACAGTATTTTTACAGGAATAGAAATAAAAGAGTAAAAGAGATAGCTTCAGGTGGAATTTATTATATTTTTATTTTAGGCGTAGGCATATTTTTGTTCGGCTTACTAAATAAAATAATTTTTCTCATAGGTGGAATTAGCCAGGCTTCCGGAGCCAATAAAATTATATATTGGGGCAATGGTTTTATTCCAACCACGAAGAAACTAATTAAAGAATTAGTATTGTGGTATGGACTGAATGCGTTTCAATACCTACCAATTACAATATTAGTAATTGCCGTATTTATCTCAATTGGTATGCTGTTTTTCTTTAGTATAAGGGATAAATCACTGTCGATTGCCCTTTTGTTTTTTTGCTGTATTCTTAGCTTAATTCTTCTATCCATATTACAGGGTAGTGCAACAGCCTATAGGGCTTGCTTAGTATTTAGTGTATTTAGTGCTTTTATTTTCATGCTTTTATTACAATTTATATTAGAGAGAAATAAGAAATTTTATATTGGCATTAGTAGTACGGTTTTATTTATTTTATTAATATGGCAGATGAATGATATCAATAAATGGTTTTATTGTGACTATCTTAGATATGAAGTAGATGTAAATACGGCACGATTAATCGGTAATGAATTACAAGCTGATTTCGATATTCAAAAACCGGTAGTTTTCGTAGGTCATTATCAATTACCAGATAATATTAACGAATTGACCTATATTAAAACAGATAGCGTGATTGGAAAACTTTTAAAGAAGAATACAACTGAAAAATATATGTACAAATTCAATCAAGCCAATGGAAATAGCTTCTTAGAATGGAGTACGGGATGGAATTTTCCGGGTAATGTTTCTAATATACACTTGTTTTTTAGATTTTTAGGCTATGACATCGTTGCTGATAATGAAACACTGAGAGCAAAGGCGAAGGAGCTTTCGAAGGATAAACCGAAATGGCCGAAGTCTGGTTCGATTTTTGAAACAGAAGAATTTATCGTGGTTAACTTTGGCAATTACTAATTTTACTACGGCTTAATTGAAAGGAGTATGAATATGATGAAAGTCGTAATACTGGCCGGTGGTTTTGGAACTAGAATAAGTGAAGAATCACACCTTAAGCCAAAGCCTATGATAGAGATTTGTGACATGCCCATATTGTGGCACATTATGAAGATTTATTCCTATTATGGTTACAACGATTTTGTAATTTGCTGTGGCTATAAAGCATATGTCATTAAGGATTATTTTGCAAATTATTATTTGCATCAAAGTGATGTTACCTTTGATTTTAGTGATAACAATACCATGATAAAGCATGACAATTATGCGGAACCTTGGAGAGTGACATTGGTTGATACTGGCCTAAATACCATGACCGGCGGACGTATCAAGCAGATTCAAAAATATATAGGTAATGAAACATTTATGCTTACCTATGGAGATGGGGTAAGTGATATTGATATAACCAAACTTGTGGATTTTCACAAGGCTCAGGGTAAGATTGCAACCGTAACTGCCGTCAATGCAGGCCAAAGATTTGGTGTCCTTGATATTGAGGAGAATAATACCGTTACAGCTTTTCGGGAAAAAAATGAGAATGATGTAAATATGATTAATGCAGGATTTATGGTATTGGAACCCAAAGTTTTTGATTTTATAAGGGGTAATCAAACTGTTCTAGAAAAGGAACCGCTTGAGACTCTAGCAAAAATGGGAGAATTAAAGGCGTATAAACATAATGGCTTTTGGAGATGTCTGGACACACAAAGAGATAAACAGCAGTTGGAAGACCTTTGTAGCAGTGGTAAGGCGCCATGGAGGAAATGGTAATGGATTTAAACTTTTATAAGGGCAAACGGGTACTAGTAACTGGTCATACTGGATTTAAGGGATCTTGGTTATGCAGGATACTGACCTTAGCTGGAGCCGAAGTAACCGGATATTCATTAGAACCGCCTACTAACCCATGCTTATATCATATAGTAAATATTGAAAATGATATTAACTCAATTACAGGAGATATGAGAAATTATGAGGATTTATTCAAAACATTTATAAATGTGCAGCCAGAGATTGTATTCCATCTTGCAGCACAGCCTATTGTGAGGGACAGTTATATTAATCCAGTATTTACTTATGAAACGAATGTAATGGGAACCGTTCATTTGCTTGAAAGTGTAAGATTGAATGAATGTGTAAAAGCTGTATTAAATGTAACTACCGATAAGGTATATAAAAATAATGAATGGGAATGGGGATATCGTGAAAATGAGCCTCTTGATGGAAAAGATCCCTATTCAAATAGTAAATCATGCTCAGAACTGGTAACCCATAGCTATAAGGAGTCTTTCTTTACAAATAAAACAGTAAAGGTATCAACTGCCAGAGCTGGTAATGTAATTGGTGGTGGAGATTTTGCTAAGGATCGGATTATACCGGATTGCATCAGGGCAGCCAAAGATAAGAAACAAATTATTGTACGCAATCCTCATGCGATCAGACCATATCAACATGTTTTGGAACCTTTATATGCTTATCTGATGATTAACCAAAAGCAGTTTGAAGAGAAGCAATACGAAGGATATTATAACGTAGGGCCGGACGAGAGTGACTGTATACAAACTGGTGATTTAGTAGAGTTGTTCTGCAAAGAGTGGGGCGAAGGTCAGACTTGGAAATATCAATCGGATGAGGGTCCGAAGGAAGCCAATTTTCTAAAATTAGACTGTTCAAAATTAAAGTCCACTTTTCATTGGAGTCCTTACTGGAAGATCGAAACAGCAATTGAAAAAACAGTTGAATGGACCAAGTGCTATCTTAATAACGATGATGTTAGAGATTGTATGGACGAACAAATCAAAGATTTTTTTAAAATGTAAAAGATATTTACTAGTGCATTGGTAAGTTCATGACTTCATAAAGTTTCTTATTAAACTATGTCCTATATCACTTTAGCCAAATCAGTATGATGCATATTGACATGGCTAAATAGATTGTAAAATCTCAAGAATAACGAGGAAATAAAGGAATGAAGAATTATGTTTGAAAATTTAACAGAACAGCAGGCAAAAAGTAAAATACTTGACTTGGTGGCAGAGTATTGTGACAAATATCATGTAAAAGCGAAATATAATAATGGAGATAGAATTCCATACGCAGTAAGAATGTACAATCATGAGGAAATGGTGAATTTGGTGGACAGTTCCTTGGAATTCTGGCTTACAGCCGGAAGATATTGTGATGAATTTGAAAAAGAATTTGCAAAATACCTTAATATAAAGTATTGCAACCTTGTGAATTCTGGCTCCTCCGCGAATCTATTAGCGTTTATGGCATTAACTTCCTCCTTATTAGGTGATAGAGCAATAAAACGTGGTGATGAAGTAATTACCGTTGCGGTTGGTTTCCCAACTACCATTGCTCCCATAATTCAATATGGAGCGGTTCCGGTATTTCTTGATGTGACAATTCCACAATATAATATTGATATTACAAAACTGGAAGCTGCTGTTACTACAAAAACAAAAGCGGTAATGCTTGCACATACATTAGGTAATTCTTTTGATTTGGGAGTTGTAAAGCAATTCTGCGATAGCAATAATCTATGGTTAATAGAAGATAATTGTGATTCATTAGGTTCTACCTATACATTAGATGGGGTTAAGAAAATGACCGGTACAATTGGTGATATTGGAACATCAAGTTTCTACCCGCCTCATCATATGACAATGGGAGAAGGTGGTGCGTTATACACAAATAATCCATTAATTAATAAAATTATCCGTTCCCTAAGAGACTGGGGAAGAGATTGTATCTGCCCTTCAGGAAAAGATAATCTATGTGGACATCGATTCGATAAGCAATACGGAGAACTTCCGCCAGGCTATGATCATAAATATGTCTATTCCCATTTTGGATATAATCTTAAAGCAACCGAAATGCAAGCGGCAATAGGATGTGCACAATTAAAGAAGATACCGGATTTTGTAAAAAAGAGAAAGCAGAATTTTACAAGATTGAAAGCAGGATTAAGTGGAGTGCAAGATAAATTAATCTTACCGGTAGCCTGTGATCACTCGGATCCAAGTTGGTTTGGGTTTCCAATTACCTGTGAGAAAGGAATTGATAGAAACAAGGTGGTACCCTATCTTGAAGAGCATGGCGTTCAAACCAGAATGCTGTTTGCCGGTAATATGATGAAACAGCCATGTTTCGATACAATAAGAAATACTTCTACAGAGTATCGTGTTGTTGGTGAATTAAGAAATACGGATAGAATTATGAAGGATACCTTCTGGGTTGGTGTCTATCCTGGAATGACCAATGAGATGATTGATTATATGGTAGGTACAATTCTTCAGGGTATCAAAGAATGAAACGATATTACAAATTATTCAGGTTCATCTCACAGTTTATCAAATTTGGAATTGTTGGCGTATCAAACACAGCAATATCATTAACCATATATTATCTTTTTATTTGGATGAACAAAGAACTTTATATTACGGGAAACAGCGTCGGTTTTCTCATAAGTATATTGAATGCGTATTATTGGAATAACAAATATGTTTTTCATAAAAAAGTAAAAGGCCATTTAAAACCAATACTGCGCACGTTTGCTGTGTATGGATCAACCTTATTGTTAAGTACAGGTTTACTGTACTGTTGGGTTGATTTAATTGGAATAACTGAAATAATTGCGCCATTAATGAATTTATTAATAACAATCCCATTAAATTTCTTACTAATTAAACATTGGGCTTTAAAATAAATGCAATATATCAGGCTAAGAAAGGATTTGAGTAAGCAATGAGGGTTAGCGATTATATTGTTGAATTTTTGATAAGTAAAGGGATTACGGATGTGTTTGGATATCCCGGTGGTATGGTAACCTACTTAATGAATTCTTTTGATAAATATAAAGAAGAGATATCAGCACATGTAAATTATAATGAACAGGGAGCTGCATTTGCAGCTTGCGGTTTCGCGCAGATTACTCATAAGCCTGGAGTTGCCTATGCTACAAGTGGCCCCGGGGCAACGAACCTTATTACAGGAATCGCAAACGCTTATTTTGATTCTATTCCCACGATCTTTATAACGGGGCAGGTTAATACCTTTGAAGCAAAGGGAAAGCTACTCGTAAGACAAAGAGGATTTCAAGAAACAGATATTGTAGCAATTGTTAAACCAATAACCTTGTATGCAGTACAGATTACAAATGCAAAAGATATCAGGTTTGAGTTAGAAAAAGCCTATTACATTAGTATGGAGGGACGACGGGGACCAGTGTTACTGGATATTCCAATGAACATTCAGAGAGAAGAGATTGAAGTAGATAAGCTAAGATGTTATCAGGTGCAAGGTAACGATAGAGGGTCTGCGACTGAGGGTTGTTACAATAGAGATACCTTGTTAGAGGATTGTTGTAATAGAGAGGCTGTGTCGGATGATTGTTGTAATAGAGAGGCTGTGTCAGACGATCGTTATGATAGAAATGTGACAGAGGATTGCAATAATAGAGAGGCAATGACAGACAATCGTTATGATATTATAATACAAGAACTGGAGAAAGCAGAGCGTCCCTGTATGTTGGTAGGTGCAGGAATTAAGAATAGTGGATTAGTGTATGAATTCAGAAGATTAGCAATGAGTTTGGGTATCCCAGTTGTAAGTAGCATGATTGCTGCTGATATCATGAAAAAGGATTCTTCTAGTTATTATGGATTTATTGGTGCATACGGCCACAGAAGCGCTAACTTTATCGTAGCAAAGTGTGACTTGCTTATTAGTATCGGAAGTAGATTGGATTGTCGTCAAACTGGAGTAAATAAAGAAATATTTGCCCCAAATGCAAAATTAGTTCGAATTGATATTGACGAAAATGAATTGACAAATCGAATTAAGGAGAATGAAATCCAGATCGTTGATCAGCTTACCTCCGAAAAACTTAATTCCTTGATTTTAAAAATAGATACCAATTTAAAGAAAGATTATTCAAGTTGGAAATCGGTATGTGCAGTCATTGATTCAAGCTTAAAAAATTATGACAATAACAAAATCCAAGATATCATGAAAAAAATGTGCTCATACATTCCAGATAACGTTGTTATAACAACGGATGTTGGCCAAAACCAGGTTTGGATATCTCAGGGATTTGAATTTAAAGAAAATCAAATGGCACTGTATACGGGTGGTCACGGTGCCATGGGATATTCTTTGCCTGCAGCAATTGGTGCATATTATGCCTCTAAGAAATCAGTTTATTGTTTTACCGGTGATGGCGGTATTCAAATGAATATTCAAGAATTGGAGTTTGTCAAAAGAGAAAAACTACCAATTAAAATAATAATTATGAACAATTACTCGCTGGGAATGATTCGACATTTTCAAGAAATATATTTTGATGCAAATTATTATCAGACAGGGAAAAACAATGGGTATTCGGTACCTGATTTTGAGAAGATTGCCTATGCCTATGATATTAGCTATGTAAGAATCAAGGAAATAGATCAAATAAGTGGTGATCTATTTATCAATCCTGCGCCGACAATAACAGAATTTGTTTTAGATTATGATACCTATGTATTTCCGAAATTATCTATGGGCAGACCCTGTCAGGATCAAGACCCCTTAATTGATAGAGAACTTTATGATTACTTGATGAAAATATAATAACCAGATTTAGGACTTCTGAAATTAAAGTACTTAGATTTTTTTGATTGTTTTATATGACTTATGTTTTTTGCAATAAAATTAATATTATGGAGAATATGTTGTGATTAATACCTCAAATTTAGGAGTTAGTTGGAGCTTGTTATGAATAATGTAATTATTACCGGTGCATCCGGTTTTATCGGAGTGCATCTTATCCATGAATTATTACGGAATGATTGTTATGTGATTGCAGTCGTAAGGCCAAATTCCAATCACATTGGGCGCATTCCTCTTGATAAAAGAGTAAACATAATCGAGCTGGATTCGAAGGAGATTGATTTGCTACCCGCATTGATAGATGAAAAACAATATGATTCATTTTTTCACTTAGCATGGGAAGGAATAAGAGCAGTACAACGTGAGGATAAAGTATTGCAGATGAAAAATTATAATAATGCAGTTAGGGCTATGGAAACAGCTAGTTTACTCAAATGTAAAAGGTTTGTTGGCATAGGGTCACAGGCGGAGTATGGGAACTGTGCAGAAAAGATAACGGAAGAAACGTTTCCTGCGCCTATTACTGAGTATGGCAAATCCAAATTAAATGCATATCATACATTAAAAAGCGTAGCAGTTGAGAAAGAAATTAAATTTATATGGGCAAGGATTTTTAGTGTTTACGGAAAATATGACAATGAAGACAGCTTAATAATGTCAACCTTGAAAAAGTTGATTCTTAACGAAAATATTCAACTGACAGAGTGTAAGCAACTTTGGGATTTCATTCATGTGACAGATGCCGCCAGAGCTTTATATCAGTTAGGATTGTATCAGATTGATGCCTTAAAATATTGTGGAGATCTTTATAATATTGCAAGCGGAGAGAGCAAACAGCTGATGGAGTTTGTTCAGGAGATGAAACAAATTGTACATTCTAGCAGTAAGTTGGAATTTGGTGCCATTCCTTATGGTTTGGAAGGTATAGTAAGCAGGAACCCTTCAGTCGATAAATTAAAAAATTGCATTAATTGGTCCTGCCAGATAAGTTTTAAGGATGGGATTCTAGAGTTAATATAATTATTGTAAGGTAGATATTATTAAGATTGAAATAAATATGAGGTAGATATGAAGAAAATAAGTATATTAATACCTACATATAACGAAGAAGAAAATGTAATACCCTTAAGCGAGGAAATAATAGAATTATTTCATAACGAATTGAATCGCTACAGTTATGAGATTGTTTTTATTGATAATCATTCAAAAGACAGTACCAAAGAAAAGTTAATTGATTTATGCAAAGAGAATAAGAATATAAAAGCTATTTTTAATACAAAGAATTTTGGACAGTTTAATTCTCCTTATTATGGGCTACTTCAAACTACTGGGGACTGTACTATATTGATGTGTGCTGATTTTCAAGACCCCGTCCATATGATAGTGGATTTTATAAAAGAATGGGAGAAGGGCTTTCGTATTGTCATCGGCATAAAAGCTGCAAGTAAGGAAAATAAAATCATGTATTTTCTACGTTCGTGTTTTTATAAAATACTTAAAAAACTATCCGATGTTGAACAAATTGAGCATTTTACAGGTTTTGGCCTTTATGATAAAAGTTTTATCGAAACATTAAGAAAACTAAAAGAACCAAGTCCATTTCTCAGAGGGATTGTAGCAGAGTTAGGTCCTGATAGAAAAGAACTTCCTTATGTTCAGGAAAAAAGACGTGCTGGTAAAACAAGTAACAACTTATATCGCTTATATGATGCTGCAATGCTTAGTTTTACTTCATATACCAAGATTGGACTTAGAATTGCAACTATTCTTGGATTTGTATTTTCTGGGGTCTGTTTACTTATTTCTTTGGGCTACTTGCTTTTAAAACTACTATATTGGGATAAATTTCCTTTTGGAATGGCGCCAGCGCTAATCGGGATATTCTTGTTAGGTTCTTTGCAGTTGATTTTCATAGGATTGCTAGGTGAATATATATTGAGCATTAATACGAGAGTGATGAACAGACCATTAGTCGTAGAAGAAGGAAGAATAAATTTTATACAGGAAGAACCACCGGATGAGAATTCTGTTGAAATATGATAATTTATAAGGAGAAGTTATAATGGATACAACAAAAACAATTCATAGAATCAATCAATATATAGCCTTATTATTAACGGCATTTACGACAATTATTGTACTGCTCTTATTAAATTTCATTCCTAACAAGTTAGATAGTAATTATATTACGAAAAATTTAATTGCAGATATATCACTATTTACGCCAGAGTTATCTGAAAAATTACAGTACATTTTTGGAACTATCACTTTTGTGATCGGTTTCATCCTATTTTCCAAGTTATTATCGAAAAGAAAAAGTTATAAAAACGCAGAATTACTATATAAAACTTTATTAATTACAGGTTTTGTTATTGTACTACTGTTATCTTTGATTGTAAATTATTCACAACCATTCTATTTAGCACTTTTTTGGGATCTTAATAACCCTGTAAAAAGCATGTTTATAATTATGATAACGTGCTTTATTATGATAACAGCAATTTTTATTTATGAAATATTGAATCGTAAAGCAAGAATACTCAGCTGTTTTTTATTTGCATTTTCGATTTTTTTAATCTTTACATTAGCTACATCATACGTAACTTATACTTATTATTATAATGATCGTTTTGTCGCTTGGCATTTTGATGCTTATTTCTATCCAGTGTATAAGGTTTATTCGGGATACACTCCTCTAATCGATTTCAATAATCTTTATGGATTTTATCCGTATTTGTTGGTTCCATTTTTTAAACTCACTGGTGCAATTAATATGCATCGATTTAGTATGGTAATGGCAGGGCTAGTATTTGTTACGCTATTATCCTTGACAATAACAGTCTTTATATTAATAAAAAATAAATTACTTGCATTTGTTGGTAATCTAGCTGTAGTTTTTGTTATTATCATTTTACCTAGATTATATCAAGGTAAATACTACCTTCAAGGGTTTCCACATAGAATTATTTTTCCAATGCTAATCCTATTGATTAGTACTTTATTATTCAAGATAAAACATAAGAAATTAAAGGTGTTTATTGAGGTTATTGGTTATATCCTTTGTACTTTATCATTAATATGGAATATTGATACTGGGATTGTAGTTGTTATTTCTTATTTGGGGTTTCATATCTTTCAACTTGGTTTAAAGTATGATATGAAAGATAAAAAACTCTGGTTGGGAGCATTAAAAAATTTCTGCTTATCTATGACGTCTGTAATATGCAGTTTTCTGATATTAATGCTGATTTCATTCATCAGGTCAGGAGATATTATAAATCCAAGTGATATTATATATGGTCAGACTATATTTTATGGATTAGGCTTTTATATGCTCAGAATGCCATTGCTACATCCTTGGATTTTATTAATAATCATCTATATGATTGCCTTAGCGAAATCATTAAGTGGCTTAAAATTGGTTAATAAAGATAGTAATGAAACGAGTGAATCAAAGAGTGTAATGTATTTTGTTTTGGCCATTATTGGTTTGGGATCATTTGTTTATTATCAAGGAAGAAGTCATTTGTATGTATTTGCGTATGTTCTGTGGCCGGGTATATTAATTCTGGTATTATTGGCTGAAGATTTTATGCATGAATGTTTATTATGTATAAAAAACAAATGTAATAGATTTGATAAATTATATTCTTTTCTTAAAACGGTATTTGTTCTATGCATAATCGGAGTTATCTCAACATCCTTTATAGAATGTTATTCAAGTTATATGAAAAGTTCCTCAAACTCAGTGACAGATGAGAAATTCTTAACACCAATTTTGAATGAAGTAACCTCTGCCAAATTAATTCATGAAAAAGTTGATATTATATCATATTATGCAGCAGAAATTTATTGTCAAAGAAACGATACCAATATAGCCAATGTTCCGGCATCAATCGATTGGTTTACTAGAAGTGATTTACAAAAAGTAATAGATTATATTTCAAAATCTAAGAATTATATGATTATGGACTTAGATTCCTATGAAATATTAAAACAAAACAATGCCAAACAATTAAATCAAGCACTCAGTCATTACACTTTAATCAAACAAACGGATCGATTTTATTTGTGGCAAGTAGTTAATTAATGGAAGCGGCAGGAAAATTAACTACAGTATAAGTTGATAAAATAGATAATAAATCATATTATCTATCTGTTTTCTCTAATAGACTGGGGGTATAATTGAATGAATTTACTTTTAAAGAAATTTAAATCTTTTGATATTGTTTTCATCATTGGATTAATTGCTACAACAATCTTAACTTTACCTTACTTTATACTTGGTCAAAATTCACTCATTTATATACCAGAGCAGCTAGATAGTGAAGTCCTTTTATACATTCTAAAAGCAAAGCATTTGTTTGAAGGCTCCATTCCTGAACTGCTAGGAGGGCTTACCTCTTCTGCAATCAACCCATCCTCTCCATTAACTACATTATTTTATTGCTTTTTTTCTCCTATCACTGCGTTTATCCTTAATTATTATTTTGTGATGCTCCTAGCATTTACGGGTATGTATTATTGTTTGAAAGAATTGACAAAAAATTGTTACATTTCACTTTTTACAGCACTTATTTTTGTTTTATTACCTTTCTTCTCAATATACGGCCTTTCTATTATGGGTCAGCCGCTATTGTTATATACTATGATATGCCTTGCGAAGCAAAAAAATAAAGTGCGAACATTCATTTTGATTGCTATCTTTGTGGGATTTTCCTCCTTATCTTTAGTTGGATATGTTGACATATTATTGATTACACTTTATTGCTTGGTACATTTTATCCGTCGGAAGAAGCATACATTTAATCCATGGATTTATATTGGAATGATAACATTAATTGCGCTTTATCTTATTTTCAATATCAATTTAATTTTATCACTCCTTGTACCCAGTAGTTTTATATCTCAAAGAACAGTATACAAACTTATTCCAGAAAATGTCCGTCAGGATTTTACGAATATGTGGAAACTGGGTCATTACCATGCGCCATCCTTGCATGCAATAATTCAAAGATATAGTTTGGTTGGTTTATTGCTTTTTACACTTTATTATAGAAGATTAAAATTAGAGAGCAAAAAATTATATTATTTCTTTATCACACTTTTAGCCTCTGCAGCGGCAATTGCAGCTTTTTACGCTTTTTGGCATTGCCGCTATGCGATCCTTATTCGTAATCAATTAGGTGGAATCTTTGTCTATTTTCAGCTAGATCGCTTCTATTGGCTTAATCCAGCAATCTGGTTTTTAATATTCGGTTTCATTTTGTATTTTGTAACTATCATATTGAAAGACATGGAATCTTCAAAGTTTTTCAATGCAATGTTAAATCTGAAGAAGTTCCATATTAGTATCGGACCCAGATTAAAAAAGATATTTTTTAAGACGGTTTGCCTTATCTTATGTACCTATCTTATCGGTACGGTTGGTTTACATGTATATACACAAAGCAGTATAACGAATAACGTATCAAATGTGCGAAATAAAACAGATAAAATAGTAAATAATTACGTCAGCTGGAAGCGGTTTTTCGCAGAGGATGTTTTTACACAGATTAAAGATTATATCGGGAAAGATCAATCTTCTTATAAAGTTGCAAGCTTGGCGCTTTATTCCTCCATTCCTTTATATAATGGATTCTACTGCATTGATGGCTATTCGAATAATTACAGTTTAGAATATAAGACAGAATTTAGAAAAATTATTGAAAAAGAATTAAATAAAAATAAAACGATTCAATCCTATTATGACGATTGGGGAAATAGGTGCTATTTATTTACTGCACAGTTGGGTACAGCTTATGTATTTGAAAAAGATAATTCGACTAAATTAACTGATTTAGAATTGAACACAAATCAATTAAAAGAGATGGGCTGTGACTATATCTTTTCTGGTGTTGAGATTGCTTCGGCAAAACAGAAAGGCTTGGCGTTTGTCAAGTCATTTGAAAGCAAAGACAGTATGTGGCGTATCTATGTTTATGAAGTAAAGAGTGTAGGGATAACAAATTAGAGGAGGTCGGCTTTATGAAATTATTACACTTAGGCTGTGGAAAAGCACCAATACAAGGAGCTATCAATATCGACAATTCCTTTTCGTTGTTATTATCGAGATTTAAGCTTTTCTATCTGTTGCTAAAAAAAACTAGATTCTTATCCAAGGAAAATATTGAATTAATTGATTTTTATAGAAGGAATAAAATAAAATATGGGAATGCCTTACGCTTAAAGTATGCCGATAATAGCATTGACATCATTTATACCTCCCATATGCTGGAGCATCTTAAAAAAGAGGAGCTGGAAGCTTTCCTACAGACTGCGATTCGTATACTGAAGCCGGGAGGAATATTAAGAATTGTTATTCCTGATATGCGGAGAATTATTAATGATTATAGCAGTGATGGGGATATGGATAAGCTGATTGAACGAAGTATGTTGGTTAATAATTATGGGAATTCCCTCAAAGCCAAATTAAAATATATCATGTTTGGTTGGAGGGGACACCAATGGATGTATGATGAAGCGTCATTTTTGAAACTGTTAAGAAATTTTAATTTTCAAGAGATAATAGTGCTTGAGCCAGGCGAAACTCATATTAATGATACTACAAACATCAACCTTTATGAAAAATCAGGCGAATCGATTTATTTTGAATGTATTAAATAGTTTATGGAACGGCATTCTAGAGGATGTTTATATATTTATATGTAAAGCGAATAGCCCATTACGTTTCCGCAATAGGCTATCAGCTAAAAAGGGGAGGATATAAAAAACACACTTTATCAAGCTTTATCAATATAATATCAACCTATAATAAAACCGTTTTCGTATTTTTATGCTTTATCTAAGTTTGTCATACTTTATAATAATGGTGTAAAAATGGGTGTAAAATAGAGCCAAATATATCAGAAGATATACGTGGTTTTTCTTTTATTTATTATTTAAATAATTTTTAAATTCATTTACTATCTGCTCATCAGGAGTATTTTCATATTGTTCTACCGCTATCTTTCTTTTAGCTGTAGACTCATCCACCCATGCACAAAAATCCTCTTTATTAATACTCTTGTTTATACACTTGGCATAATTGCGCTTATATGCTTTTTCATATTCTTTAAGAATAGGATTGCTATTTAATTTTTCTTTTCTAGCTTTTACCGCAGCTATTTTCTTACATGTGAATTTCTCGCCTGGATGTATTCTGTTGCAATAGTCTGTTGAATAATCCCCTTTCAAAACAAAGTATTGTCCGCAATTCCTACATTTTTTAACCTTAATATTAAGCTCGATCATCTTACGAAATTCAATAATTAAATACTCCTCAATGGTTGAACATATATAATAATCAGTTTTTGAAACATTGGCCTGTTTAACCCATGAGATGATATCTTCAGGAACATTACTTGTATTTGTTATAGGAGCATGCCATTCAGGACAATCAGGGTTATTAAATTCTCTTTTATTAATAGACAAGTCTTTTATAGGATCATATATCCCATAAGGCTCAATAATCATTTTTCTTGAAGGATCTAATCCCCATGAACTAGTATTAATATTATCAGGATATTGAATGCAATACAGATAATATCTTTGCAAATTTGATAAAGCACGAAGTTCAGTATGGGATTCGATATTACAACAATAATCCAATGCAAATCGAAACTCTTGAGAGATATATTCGAGCTTTGTACTATATTCATTTTTTAATGAAGACGAATTGGCAAGATTATATATTAGATAAATATATAAGCATTCAAATTTATCAACTAAATCAGGGAACTTATAATTCCCTCCTGAAGCTGCCGCATTCCTAATTTCATTGAGCCCGGTTTCGGGAATGGATAAAAAATCAATCAGGTTTTCCCCTATATTGCTTGATGAGATATGATTTAATCTGTCTACATATGTATGAGTATTTTTATATTCTCTTGAATCAATAAATAGGTTAACTTCCTTGGTAAGTTCATTAAACCCTATAAAAGGGTCATCACCTATATTTATAGATTTTTTAATCGCTCCACTAATTAGCATATTATAACCTCCAATTTGATAATTGAAATAAAGCATAAATCATATATCAATTATACTCTAATTAATTTTAACATAATTGATTGATGTTGTAAATAAACAATGATAAAGTATTAATAGAGAATTGAAAAATGAATAATATAAATTATCTAATTGGAAGGAGTAAATCATGAGAGAGAGATCAAATCAAGTTGATTCTAATATTAATGAAAGAAGATTACTCGATGCTAATGAAGTATGTGTTTATCTTAGTCTGGGAAGAAATAAGGGAATAGAATTTGCAAAGAGTATTGGTAGTGAAATTAAGATCGGGCGCCGCAGCTTGTATGATAAAAACAAAATTGATCAATATTTAAATGAAGTCACAGTTTAACAGCTAAAAATAAAAGTTTCTAATCTTACATGGAAGGTGGTGAATAAATTAAATTGGATAGTAATGAGAATCTATCAGACCAAATCAAAAGTGAGGAGTTAGATCTGAACATCTTTCATAAATTTAGTAAGCAAGGCGCAGCTTATGATATATATGATGATAAAGTCGCATGCTTCATAATTAAGGAAACACCTATGATTGTAATCTCACAAAAGCCGTATATTTACAAAGACGGTGTTTATATTATGGATGATTCAGGCAACCGTTTAAAATCATTGATTAAGCGGTTTATATATAGCGATGTAGTCAGACAGCCAATACTTGATAGGGTTTATAAATTAATCATATCAAATATAGCGCTAGAAAAACAATATGAGGATATAAACAAGTATCCTTCGTCCTGGATCAACTTCAAGAATGGAATGTTTGATGTAAAAGAGTGGAATATGATACCTCATGATCCTAAATATCTATCGACCAATCAAATACCATATTCATTCTTTCCGGACGTGAATATGAAAGGGAGTACATCCAGTAATACGATTGATAAATTTATAAATGATGTAATACCGGATCAGGAAGATAGAACCATGTTATTTGAATACATAGGTTATTGTATGGTCAGAGATACCTCAAAACAGAAATTCATGACCATAACTGGACCAGGTGGTACCGGTAAATCTACAATTATTCGATTGATTGAAAAACTAATCGGAAAAGACAATATCTGTAGCGTTGCGCTTCAAGATTTAACAAAGCGCTTTTACCCTACTCAGTTACAAGGCAGGCTCCTCAATTCATGCGCCGATATATCTAAAACTGCTATAGAGCAGACCGATGTAATAAAAAAGATAACCGGTGAGGATAGTCTCATGGGCGAGTATAAGGGCGGTGCTATCTTTACATTCAAGAGTTATGCTAAGCTCCTTTTTTCGGCAAATGAAATTCCTATCTCCTTGGATGATAAGTCAAATGCATTTTACAGAAGGTTTTTAATCATCCGTATTGAAAAAAGAGGGGAACATATAGATAACCTGGAGGACAAGCTAGAAGAGGAAATTTTAATACTACTGCAACATGTAGTTTATGGGTTAAGAGATCTATATAGCAGGGGTTATATATTTGAAAGTAAAGGCAGTAAAGAAAATGTTGTCGAGTTGTACAAAGATTCTGATACGGCCATGGCTTTTATAGAAGAAGAGCTTACTTATGACATACATAGTAAAACATCGAGGGACAAGCTTTATGCAGAGTATGAACGTTATTGTCTCAGTAATGATCGAGGAGCATTGTCCAGGAATGGGTTTTATAAAAACTTAAGAACCAAAGGATATACTGAGACAACAGATCCACAAGGGATAAGATATTTTAAATGTTTGACTTTTAAAGAAACTGTATTTATATCAGTGCAAAATACAGTTTTTGTTGATTAACAGCAGAAACAGCGGATTTTATTGAGTTCATAGAATGTATGGAAAAAATATAATATATAAAAAGGATTGAAAAAAACTTGCTGTTTCTGTTGTGCTAAAACCATAGGGAGGTAGATTATGAAGGTATTAACACAAGATCGAAATAAGATATTATCGATAACCGACAGTACTAATATAAGCATGGGAATACAATCTGCAACATCTTGGAATATTTTTCTTAACTTCAATGCATTTTACAATCTAGGTTGTTATGAGGGTGAAGAAAGCGCCAGGCAGATTATTACTAATATTTTTGATGCTATAAAAAATAACGAAGGAACTTTTGAGATGCCAACAGAATGAAAGCAGGTGGTTTAATGAATAATCCAATACATATTACAGTGTTTTCCGAAGAGGAAATGATTCAAGACTATAAAGAGCAGATTAGTGCAGCTATTGGTGAAATTAATAACTTTGATGATTTAAGAACGATTCACGGTGTTGTTTTAAATGTACTGATTAATCCCGGGATAGGCGGTTAAATATGAATACTAAAATCAAAGTATCATTCACGAACCCGGAGGAGCTGCAGGAAGTAGTAAAGAGATTGCAACCGGTGAAGGAAGTCAAGCTATCAAATAATCAAAAAGGTACTTTCAAAAAGGCATATATCATCTTGAAATAGTAAATCAGATATTGCGTACACTTGTTCGCAATGGTATAATATAATCGAATAAACAAAATATAAGTACCCCAGCTGAAAAGTTGGAAGTCTTCTAGGAGACGTGGGAATGATCAGGAGTTAATCTCCGGTTGTTCTTGCGTCTTTTTGTTTGTTCCCGGAATAATTGATATCGCTCTCCTTCTTCTTTGAAATAGCTCCTGAGCATGAGGATAAAAGGCTCATTGAAGATAAGGAGAGACAAAAAAAGGTACTAATAAAATTTATATAAAAGAAAGAAGAGGAAAAGAGAATGAGTATTAAAACAGAGTTAGCAGGTGTTTACAATTCGTACATGAGGAAATTAACAGAAGCAATTAACCAAGTCAAAAATGTTACATCAAACGGTGAGTATACGCCGGATGGACAGCGAGTGCAGCTTGATGCTATAAACAAGGCATTCGTTAATGATGTAACTTTTTTCAGAGATAGAGCATTGAGCTACATCAATCAGGCAGATCAGAGGTTCAAGGATAGCAAGAAAACCAATACAGCATCTAATCTAAGAAACGGAGAATATCAAGCCGGGCTTTCAAATGTATTGAAGATCCTTGAAGCTGGAGCCATTGATGATAATGATTTTATCAATATCATTGAGGTTTACAAGAATGATTCCATCGCGCTTAGTGCAATCAAAACAGTAGTACTAAAAAATGAGAAATTGAGGAATATGTCCGGGTACATTCCTACTACTGATTTGGATCAGATCAGTATATTTGAAACCCTCAGGAAAAATACAAGAAAGTATGTGACAGAGCTCTCAATGCACAATAAATACAGCCTTGAAATGAATGCGAAATGGCTTATTACAGCTGTTGATAAGTTAGATGATAATTTGCTTTTACAGTAAAAACTATCCATACATTGCCCCTATTCAATTCATATCGGATAGGGGTGTTTATAAATAAATGAGGTGATATTCATGAAACGTAGCAGAGGCGGTCAGCCTGGCAATCGTAACGCTAAAGGTAACAAAGGCGGTGCACCTATTGGTAATAGTAACGCTGCCGGTTATGGTGCGCCTAAAGGGAATCGAAATGCAGTTACTCACGGTTTGTACAGTCATACCGGAATTTATGCCAGAAGTACCTTTGATTACAATGTGCTTTCTGGATCAGATAAGGAATTGTTTAATGATGTACTGAGGGATACCGGGTACAACATTGAAGCTGCAGAAAACCTCTTCAGGGTAATTAAGTTTGAGAATAATATCCCTCGTGACTGCAAGGATTCTTTTGGAGCTATGGTATACTCCGGTCAGATCATGATGAAGTATTTAACACAATGCAACATTCCATTGTTTTAAGCTGGAATATTCTTCAAAACAAACAACTCGATAGTTAAAAAATGATATGCTGCGCCCTTAGATCATAAGGTTGCACACAAAATTCTAAAAGGGTGCATATGCAACGGAACGGTATGCGAACGTTCCAATAGTATGCGAACGTTGCGAACGAAAGGGAAATACGATGAAGAGAGCAAAGAAGCCTGTTAAGCGGAATAATGCTCACCTGGTACCGAAGGATAAATTGGTACTGGATGCTTATAATATGTCGTTGGTTATGATTCATCACCAGCCAGGGGTGAGACGGTTGCCGGTAGGGATGTATTCATGGTAGATAAAGAAGAAATATGGCGCACTTTGGAAATTGAATATTGATAGTTGGAATGGTATAATCTTCTTATTACAAAAGATGGGGGATTATCATGGATTGGAGCATATTTTGGGAGGCATTTGGAGCTATTGGGACAACTATTGGTTCATTAGTTACAGCAATTGCAGTAATCGTGGCAGTTGTGCAATATAAACAACCATTATTGAAGAAGATTAGAGTGAAATTTAATTTATCTATCTCAAATTTGGACGATGAAGTTAAGGCATACTACCAGGTAACAGTTATTAATCGAGGAATAAGACCATGCAGCATCGCATCACTATGGATTAAGGGTAGAAGCGATAATTTATATCTTAATCCCGCACAAGTGAGAGGGGTTGGACACGTTGATCTTCCAATTGTATTACAACAAGAGGAGAGCATATCAATCTTTTTTGAAAAAGAAAAGTTACAAGGTCAAATAAAGGAACTATATCATTTGAAAAAATGGATACCAAAAGGGAGAAATCTAAAGATATATGTTCATGATTCTGCTGATGATGAATATTTCATAAAGACAAAAATAGTAATTAGTAAATTTGTAAAGAAGTAAACTGCCTACTACCAACTTCAATATTCGGTTGGTAGTTTTTTTATGTCATAAATTACGAATGTAAGCTGTTTCGACGTCGAAACAGTTGCGCCGGCGCAACTTAAAACAAACTATGCGATGTGGTATGTAAGGAGTGAACATATGAGCAATGAAGAATTAGTTGATCAGATTCAGAATGGGATTAATATAACAGAATACATGGAACAGCTTTACCTTCAGAATAAAGGGTTTATCTATAACATAGTCAGAAAGTACCGGTACGCTTGCAGGAGCAGCTATGACGGTGTTCCAATCCTTGAACTGGAAGAATTGATGCATGAAGCTTATTTTGGGATTGTAGAGGCGGTAGAACGCTTTGATCCAGAGCTTGGAGCCGGATTCCTTACCTATGCCAGCTTATGGATTAACCAGGTAGTGAAACGCTTCCTGGATAACTCCGGCCAGGTGATCCGTGTTCCAGTTCACAGGCAGCAAGAGATATATAAGTATAATAAGGTTAAAGCTTATTATTTGAGTCATTATAATAGAGAGCCAAGTATAAGGGAGTATTCTTCCCATATTGGCATAACAATGGTCCAGGTGGAGAAGCTTGAACAATTCATGTTCAAAGGATCCGTTCGAAGCCTGGATGAAGTGGTGCCGGGTGGAGAGAGTGAGAGTATTTCATACATGGATACAGTACCGGCTGAGGTTGATATTGAACAGATGATTGTTGAGAGGGAAGCAGCCAAGCAGATCCATGAGGAGTTATGGGTTGTTGTTAATGAGGTACTCCAACATGAAAAGATGGCTGCAGCATTGTTCTACCGATTCAAGGAAAGGCTTACACTCGAAGAGACAGGAAAGCGCATGGGAATTACCAGAGAGTTAGTTAGGCAGTATGAGTGCAAAGCATTAAGGCGTTTAAGATGTAATAGAAGAACAAAGAGAATGTTTGAGGATTATTTGATAGTATAGGTAGTGAAAAGATGTCTGGATGGCCAAATATAAGATCTGCGGAATGTAATTAATTATTCATTACACTTGTCATCCAGCTCCATTTTTTCGTTAATCGCTTGAGTTATATAATATTCTAGAGAACTGTCTAGTTTTGATGCATGCGATTTTATTAATCTAAACTCCTCAGGTGTAAGAAGTAATTCAATATTATGTTTTATGCGTTTCTGAGTAGGATAAGAGAAAAGCAGCGTGTTTGATTCTGTTTTGTTAGATAAACTAGCTGGTACTACATTATATGTATGCCATCCGCCATTTTCATATTTTTTTATAAAACTATTTTCTAAAGAGTGTAATTCATTTAGTGTAATAGTGCCATCAGGTATTTCTTTTTCAATATATGGAGTAAACACAGAACTTGGATGCATTTTTATGTCCATTAGCATACCAAAATGATCAGGAACGGCACCTGTTTTGAAGTGACTTTTTAATCTGTCTTTTATATGTATTGAAGATCCGATATAGATAGATTTTGTAACATAGTTTCGTATAGAGTATATTCCTATACCATTATAATTAGGAAATTGTAAGGACATATAAGTTCTCCATTAATAATTTAATTTGCAATATTTTGTTCTGTGCAGGCAATTGAAAAAAACTGTTTAGGATACGATTAAAGTACGTGATTAATATCTATTTGGTTTATCTGATCTACCGACTAGGTAATCCAAGGATACGTTAAAATAGTCGGCAAGAGAAATTAAAACATCTAATCCAGGCTTTTTTTCACCAAGTTCATAAGATTGGATTCCTCGTTCACTCATTTTAAGGTCTGTTGATAATTGTTTTTGTGTTGTTTTATTCGTCAATCTTAACTCTTTCAATCTTTCGCTAAAATTAGGCATATTTTATCCTCTCAAAAATAAATTCTAATATTGACACGTACTATAATACGTGTTAATATGTGCATATAAAACACGTACAAAAGTGCGTATCAGGGGGGGAGATGATACAATGAATAAATTAAAAAAAGCACGTTTAGGGAAAAGCATGACGCAGGATGAATTAGCTCATATGCTTGGTATTACAGTAAGAACATACCAATACATAGAGCATGGACACAGGAAGCCGTCATACGATGTAATCCTTAAACTGCAAGATATCTTTAAATGTGATATCAGTAGGCTTTTATCCGATGCAGATAATTAATTAATTGTATCACAGTAACGAAAATAAGAAAAGAAGGGAGTTGAGATAAGCAATGGATAAGAGAGTTGACATTATCCTGCAGGAAGTAGATACGGGGTATTCCATTCCTTCATACATGGAGGAATATGTGAAGAGAGGAATAGCCAGGGCTCTTAAGAAGATTGATCAACAAAGCCTATTGAAAGATATTATGATAGAGCAGCTCGAAACAATGTAAAAGCCCCGTACTTCTGCAAAAGTACAAGGCTTAATGGAACCCAGCCACCACAGCCGGATCATCTTAATTTGAATATACCATAGAAGAAGCTCCGGTGCAAGATAAAAGGAGAATTCACATAATGACAAACTTAGAAGAATTAAGAATGAAAAACAAGTTTTCAGAAAGATTAGTTGAGTCAGAATTAAGCATAAGCAAAATTAGAGTACTAGTAGAGGATCTTATCCATGATTACAATATGAATGATGTTGTAAAAATGGGCGAGAAGCTGCAGTTCGAAGCTCCACGAGTAATGACTCTCCTAGAAATAGCCTTTGATTATGTAATAAGTACCTATGAGGATATAAAAGCTATCCAGGAAGAGTTTTACGCTCAAACAGCGGAGTTAAGAGAATTATGTATAGCAAGCGGAGATATTAAAAGGCTGCCATGGGAGGAAGAGCATAGATGAGTATAATCTTGTTTAATCCTAAATACAAATGATATTAAAGTTATAAAGCTAGAGCCTGCTCTACTATGGGATTATCAGAATTGGTTACTGAGCTTCTTTCTGGTTGAGCTGATCAGTGTAATGAATAAGGTAACACAATATCAAGGTAAGTCGGATTTCTTTGAATATCTATTCAATAAAGATAGTAAGGCAGAGAATAAGCCGGTAAGTAGATTTATGATATTACCTAGTGGGTTGAAGAAATTAGCATATAACATAAGGCAGTGGATTGATCTGCTGCCTTCCCTTTAAAGAAATGGAGTTGATATAATGGCACTTGATAAGGATGGTAAAAAGCTTCCTCCTGGAATAACGATTAGATCGGATGGAAGATACATGGGTAGATTTAGATTTGATGGTGAAAGATACACTGTCTACGATTTGGAACTTAAGGAAGTAAAAAGAAAGCTTGCTGATCTGAAATATGAGGTCGAGCATGGATTATTTGCAAAGCAGGAGAATATTACTGTTTTCGGGTGGTTTGATATCTGGATTAAGGAATATAAAGAACCTACTGTGAAGCGTGGAACCGTTGGAGTATATCGGGATAATTTCAATAGCTATTTAAAGGATCCCATAGGTAAAAAGAAGCTTAAGGATATCCGGCCGGAACATATTCAGAAGATTTATAATGATCTGAATAAGAAAGGATATTCCAGAAATACAATAGAGTTGGTATCCGTTGTATTGAGTGGTATGTATAAACAAGCATTAAAGAATAAGATCATAAGGGAAAACCCGGTACCGCTTGCCACTCTTCCGAAAGCAGAGGAACACAAAGAGCCCAGGGTAATGACAGTTAATGAACAGAAGCAATTCCTTGAATATGCAAAGGATAGTTACCTTCATAATATGTTTGAGTTAGCACTTTCCACTGGAATGCGTAGTGGAGAGCTCCGTGGGTTAGAATGGAAGAATGTTGATATCAATAATAAGGTTATCCATGTCTATAGAACGTTGGTTTATGTGAATAATGATTACCACCTGGATACACCAAAGACTGCTTCAAGCCGGAGAGACATTCCAATGCTTGATAATGTGGTAGTATTATTGAAGCAGCGCAAGAAGAAGCAAGCAGAAGATAGATTATTACTAGGCGATAAGTGGAAAGCAAAAGAAGGACTTGAAAACTTAGTCTTTACTACGGAGTCAGGATATCCAATAAATCGCGATATGTTAAAACAGGAAGTGAACAGGGTGATTGATAATATCCATAAAGACAAAGTGAAATTTGAACATATTACACCTCACACCTTCCGGCATACCTTCGCTACCAGGTGTATTGAAAACGGTATGCCACCTCAGGTATTAAAGACGCTCTTGGGACATAGCAAGTTATCAATGACAATGGATCTATACAGTCATGTTTTACCGAACACTAAAGCTATTGAAATACAGAGAATTGCAAATCTATTCTAGAGGAATAAATCCCTACGCATCAAGTGATTATTGGTGAGTGGGGATTTTTATGAAGAAAGAAGTAAACTAATGCAAATTGTAAAATTACAATATCTGTATTGTAATTATTTCACATTATGTTATTATGAATCTATAAAATGGAAAAATACTAGTGAAAAGAGGATATTAATATGCCTAAAGTATTCGATAAGAGTTACTTTTTACAAACACGACCCTTTATATGTGGAAATTCACTTATACGTGAGCCCCAAGTTGAAGGATATCTACATGTTTTTGAACATTTTGTTATTAAAGGGAAAGATACACATGCTATTGTTGTGTTACCTACTGGTGTTGGTAAAACGGGCTTAATTGGCATTTTACCATATGGAATTTGTAATGGAAGGACACTTATTATTACACCTCAAGTTACAATAAAAGAGACTGTAATTGATTCATTGGATCCAGATAAAATAAATAATTTTTGGTTAAAAAGAGGGGTATTTAAGAATGTTCATGAATTGCCCAAATTAATAGAGTATACTCCTGACCTACCTTATGATATTTTAGAAGAATCCAATATTATTGTTCTTAATATACAAAAGCTTCAAAAAAGGCTTGAATCTTCGCCTATAAATAATCTACCATCAGATTTTTTTGATATGATTATTATTGATGAAGCACATCATTCAACTGCTAACACCTGGGTGGAGACAATAGAACATTTTAAGGCAAAAGTAGTCAAATTGACTGGTACACCGATAAGAACCGATAAGGTAGAGCTTGCAGGTGATCTTGTTTATAAATATAAGCTGAGTCAAGCGATGCTAAACAATTATGTGAAATCTTTACGTAATATTAGCTATGTTCCGGATAAACTATATTTTACAATAGATAAAAATAACAGCATAAAATATACATATCAAGAATTAATGGACCTTGATTTAAAAGATGAAGATTGGATCAGACGTTCTGTTGCATATTCCGCTGAGTGTTCTCAGCATGTAGTTGATTATAGCTTAGACCTTTTGGAGGAAAGACGTGGCCAATCGAGTGTGCCGCATAAAATCATAGCAGTAGCATGTACTATAGATCATGCAAATCAAATTAAGACATTGTATGATAGAAGAGGGTATCGTGCCGAAGTTATATATAGCACATTAGATCCTTCAGTAAAAGCTCGAATAAAAAAAGACATTGAGAATCACAGAGTAGATATAATTGTTCATGTTAATATGTTAGGAGAGGGATATGATCACCCGTATTTAAGCATTGGTGCTATTTTTAGACCTTTTCGGAATACGCTACCATATGAACAATTTGTTGGAAGAATTTTAAGGACTATTCCTGATGATGAAATACATAATCCTATTGATAATATAGCCGATATAGTATCGCATAAGTTTCTTGAACTTGATGAATTATGGGAAAAGTATAAGATAGAAATTCAAGAAAGTGAAATAATAAAGCACTTACAGGAAGTAAATGATATTATTGATCCTTCCCATGAAAGCTCAGGCACAGAAAGAGATGCTACTTCAATAGGCTCAGTATCTGAAATAGGTAGAGGTTCTATTTATGAAGATATATATTTAAAAACAGAGCTAATTAAAGAAAACGAGACAAGAAAGAAAGAAGATGCCTTAAAAATTGCTGAACTCCAAAAATTATTATCAATTTCTCAAGAAGAAGCAAGAAAGATTTTAAACCAACATCAGGTACAAGATACTGAAGCAATAAAGCGACCTGACTTATATTTTATTACAAAAAGTAAGGATGTAGATAATGAGATTAGAGTTAATATTGTGCCTACATTGATTACTAAATTTAATATTAATCAAAAAGATAATGACTTGGCTGATTGTGGCCTATTCAATGGAAGATACCAGTGGATTCCTGGACGCGCAACTGATAATGGAGGTATGCTTGCTACATATTTTAATACATATTTGAAGAATGATTTGGGGAAACCAAAAAAAGAGTGGCTTACCGAGGATTGTATAAGAGCCTTAGATTTATTGCCTGAAATTAATGAATATGTTACAAAACTATTAGAAAGCTATTTGCAAATTGAAGAATAGTGATATAATGCAATTATAAAATAAAGGAGGGCTTTGTATGTCAAATGATATTATGAAGATTTATAACATGCTATATAGTCCAATAATCACACCATATAATTTGCTTGAAAATGCTAAATTGGATAACTATTCTTATGTAAAATATTACAAAGATAATAACGGTGTTATTGCAGAAATGGAATGCTTAATTACAGGAGAAGGTATGAAAACATTCTATTATCATTTTGATAAAAAGGATTATTTGCAAAAAGTATATATTAAAAATGACTGTGCGAAACAGATTATATTTGATCGTGGAGAACAGCTTGAAAAGTCTAAAGCAGAGTACTTCAATTCTAGGATTATTAATTTTGAAGCGGTATAATTTTATAATTAAATATGAGTGTAATTTAATAAGTCACCCCATGCTAAATGAACTTTCGAATAGCATGGGGTTTTTAAATGAAAACATCAGGTCAATAATATATTGGCATAAAATTTGTGTTTGGGTGTAATGTGGGTGTAAACCATATAAAAACCGTTATAATAATTTGAAAAACAAGTATATTATGAATGACTTAAAGACCAATGAAATAAGGAAGAAAAGCAAATGGCCCACTGCATCGCAATGAGCCATCTACTAAAAAGGGGAGGATAAGTATTTAACTTCTCTTTGGTGATCATAATTGGAGGGGGAGTCCAATCATGAAAGAGCATACGCATTTACATCCATATAACGGAACGCCTTTGTTCCACATTTGGATATTACTAGTATGAACATAATAATTTTGTTTATTCATCAAATAAAAATATTTTACACGTAGAAATTTAAAAACTTTCATGGTATACTAGGTTTCGCGATAAACAAAGGACAGAAAATTGAAAAGCGTCCCAAAACTAGCTTTTAAGGGCTTTTTTCAATTCTCTGTCCGAGCGAGTGAAACTCGCGAAGATTAAAACAGTACGAGGAAGGATGAATACCATGAGTTTATTACAAGAGTGGAGAGATTATGCATACGCAAGAGAGATGGATGAGCGCTCCAGCCAGTTATTCTGGGCTAATTATTTCAATATTGAGAAAGAAATCTATAAGGTTATTCTTGCTGATGCAGATAAAGTGTGGGAGGGTACCGTTGCTTCTCTTGCAAAAGAATTTAACACCGAATTAAGCTATTTTGTTGGTTTTCTTGACGGAATCAATGATAGTTTACAAACACCGAATCCAATCGAAGAGATGGATAAGAATACAACCGTTAAAATTCAAATTGATAAAGAGAAATTATATTATAATATGGTTGGCGCGAGTGCAGATTGGCTTTATGAAATGGAAGAGTGGGATTCCATCCTTTCTCCTGAACGAAAAAAAGAATTATACCGTGAGCAGAAGAATTCAGCTACTATAGTGAAGGATAAGAAAATAGGAAGAAATGATCCATGTCCTTGCGGAAGTGGTAAAAAATATAAGAAATGCTGCGGTGCAAACGCATAATATTAAGATGTAAATATAGTTTGTGGGTAGATAGACATTAATATATATATGATACAGATATTAATTAAAAAATCAATTATCAATATAGAATAAAAGAGGATGTTGTAATTTCAAACTTCCCACATCAACATAAGTTTTTACGTTGATAAGGGAGCTGAATTTGCAACATCCTTATTTCTTATATTCTGTTTTATGATATGTCTAACTCATTAGTATAATTTAGAACATTTTATTCATTATCATTGAATTATGAATCTTTTGACTTTGTGCAAATGCCGTTGTCACAGTATAAACAGACCTTTTGTTATCTTAATCATTTAATAACTTGATTAAATAATAAGTATTTTGTAAATTTTCTAAGTTCTGCAACATTCTCTGGACTTAATCTTTTATACAGATCAAAGAATTCCACAATGTTCTTATCTAGGACTTCTCCACCGACCGGAAGATAGGTATCAGAAACACCTAGTAAGTAATCACAGGAAACATCGAAATATTTTGATAAAGAAATCAGCTTATCGAAGGAAGGTTCGTTACGTTCCGATTCATAATTCGATATAGCAGTCGGCTTTATTCCTAGAATATCTGCTAATTCTCCTTGTGTCAGTTTGTTTTTTAGTCTGAGTTGTTTCAATCTTAAACAAAATCTCATGTTTTCACCCTCTTTTTCTTTGCTTTATTAACGCATCATTTGTTTTTTCAGACCAATTATAGGACGAAGAAATTATACGTGTCAATAATAATTGTTAAAGTTGTATAAATATATGCATTTTTAGACAACACTTAGTTGAAAGTTGCTAAATACGCGATATATGTGGTTGAAATTGTTGTATATCGTAATTAATATTCTTATCCTTTAACTTTAAACATTTTATTGAAATAGGTAATCAATGGTATATAATATGGAAATTTGAAAATACTTTTAATGTTGGTATTAGTGTTAATTAGTGAGCCACAAGTCAGTTTTAGAGTGAAAAACAAATATGCAAGCAGATATATACATATGACTTATGACACCATAAGCAATGTTCAAATATGAAATAACTAGGGGGAATCCGCCATGGATAATAAAAATGATCAGCATAACAAAGATAAAATGCATAATAAAGAGGATCTTAATCATAAAAATAAAATGCAAAGTAAAGATAGTCACTATAGTAAAAAGAATGTGAACCTACAAAATGAGTCGTCAAATAACAATAAAAATAATATCTTGCTGAGATATATTATTGTCAGCGTTATCTTAATAGGTTTGGCAATTGGTACTTACTCAATAATGAGAGGTATTTCGATAAACAGGAATCAAAACAATAGCTCGAAATCCTTATCAAACTTAATGCCAACCGCAACTTCGAATAAAACAACAACGACCACACCAATTACACCCACTACATCAACTCCGTCTATAACTCCGTCCCTACTAACAAACAATCTTCCAACTACAGCTCCGACCATCACACAGACCCCCGTCACGAAAGGCGATAATGGAGTAATAGATGTGGATGTGACCCACACACCTGCAGTGGTGAAGGGAATTTATGTGACTGCGAGTTCTGCCGGTTCCAGGAAGATTAATAATTTAATTACACTTGCGGGTTCGACTGAAGTGAATGCGTTTGTCATTGATGTAAAGGGCGATAATGGTAGGATATCCTATAAGATGAACAATGCTATGGTAAAGCAAATCGGAGCGAATACGAATACCATTTCTGATATCAAAGTATTAACACGCAAACTAAAAAGTAAAAACATCTACCTAATTGCTCGTGTGGTTGCATTTAAAGATCCTTATCTGGCAGAACAAAGACATGACCTTGCGATTAACAATAAGGATGGCTCATTATACCGTGATAATAATAAACAATGTTGGGTTAACCCCTATAACAAAGAGGTATGGAATTATCTCGTTGGTGTTGCTACGCAGGCAGCAAAAGATGGTTTTGATGAGATCCAGTTTGACTATATCCGTTTTTCAACCGGTGAAGGAATTAAAAAAGCAGACTTTGGAGAAGAAGAGATTAAGAAAAGTAAGGAGCAGATTATTACAGAGTTTACCAAATATGCATACAATAAGCTTCATCCATTGGGGGTATATGTGTCTGCCGATGTATATGGGACGATAATCAATAGTAAGGTTGATTCTAAAATAGTCGGACAGAATTATCAGAAAATGGCACAATATCTTGATTATATTTGCCCGATGATATATCCGTCACATTTTGGAGAAGGTAATTATGGTATTCAATATCCAGACACTGAACCTTATAGTCTTATTTATAAAGTATTAATGAAATCAGAAGAAAAGCTAGAACAATTACCAAAGAAAACTCATAAGGCAATAGTCAGACCATGGTTACAGGATTTCACTGCATCTTGGGTGCCGCATCACATTGAATATGGTGGAACCGAGGTTAGAGCGCAGATAAAAGGGGTATATGCTGCTGGTTATGGACAATGGCTCCTTTGGAATTCCGGATGTTCCTATTCAGAAAGCGGTTTATTGGATAATTAGGAACCTGTCTGAAAATTGTACGAATATATTATAGAAAAGGATAATATATATCTACTATAGATAATCCAGGAGGGAACCTATGGATAAGGTGTTTCATCAAAATGCAAAAATATTTGCTCTGCTTCGAGGAGTGTTATTTTCCTATATTGTGACAGCATTTATATTACTATTATTAGCCTTTCTAATGCTAAAGCTTGATTTATCCGGTGCAATCATTGGTGGAGGGATGGTCTTTGCTTATATTGTTTCCACTTTCATTGGGGGCTTCTTTGTGGGAAAGAAGCTGGAACAAAAGAAATTTTTATGGGGATTTTTAATGGGAGTATTTTACTTTGTATTAGTTTTAGTGGTATGCTTGGCGATGAATCGCGTATCACCACTTCCAACAGGGAATCTGTTTACTACATTTATCATTTGCAGTTTGAGTGGAATGCTTGGCGGAATGGTAAGCTAGAATAATTGAATGGAAATGAATGGGATTGGGCATCTTGATATAAGAAGATTCCCGATCCTTTTAAGTATGCGTCCAGGGACAAGCTAGGAAAATGTATTGTAATTTAAGAATAAAATGATTATACTAGAAGTAATTGCGAAGTTATATTAGATAATTTGAAAGGTTAGGTACAGACATGAGATATGAGGAATTTACAATAGAGGGACGTAATGCGGTAATGGAGGCTTTTCGTTCAGGCAAAACAATCGATCGCTTATTTGTTTTGGATGGTTGTCAGGATGGTCCGGTTAAATCCATTGTTAGAGAGGCGAAGAAGAGTGATTGTATCGTTACCTATGTAAAAAAAGAACGTTTGGATCAGATGTCTGAGACGGAGAAGCATCAAGGAGTTATCGCTTATGCAGCAGCATATGAGTATGCAGAGGTTGAGGATATCCTAAAAGCAGCGGAAGAAAAAGGCGAGCCACCTTTTATTGTATTACTAGACAACATAGAGGATCCACATAATCTAGGAGCTATCATCCGTACTGCACATCAAGCAGGAGCACATGGTGTAATTATTCCGAAGAGACGTGCCGTTGGATTAACAGCAACTGTAGCAAAAGTATCTTCAGGCGCGCTCAATTACATTCCAGTTGCAAAAGTTACGAACCTCGCTGTTACAATTGAGGAGTTGAAGGAAAAAGGTCTTTGGTTTGCATGCGCTGATATGGAAGGCGAACTGATGTATAAGGTAAATCTGAAGGGACCCATCGGTCTAGTTATCGGTAGTGAAGGAGAGGGCGTTGGCCGTCTGGTTAAGGAAAAATGTGATTACACTGCCAAGATTCCTATGTATGGAAAAGTGGATTCCTTAAATGCATCTGTTGCAATGGGAATTATGGCATATGAGATTGTAAGACAAAGATTAAGCTAAGGATTAAGCTAAGGATTGAGCTAAGGATTTAGTTAAGGATAGAGATAAGGATTAAGTTAAGGATTGAGTTAAGGATTGAGTTAAGGATTGAGCAGATTTGAACTTAAACAATCGCACTCGTGGACTCTTGGTATTTAACTCTAGAGCCACGATGTGAGATTAAGTGTAGGTTAGGGGTAGGCTAGAGGCTCCTGTAAGTGAGCGGAGTATCTAACCTCTAATAAATGCAAGGAGGTAAATCCTCCTTAAAAAGAAAGGGAGGCAAATCCTCCTTAAAAAGAAAGGGAGGTAAATCCTCCTTAAAAAGAAAGGAGGATTGGAGCTTTGAATACTGCTGTTAAATATGACGGTTTAACTGATGAAGAAATTGCAAGCAGAATTCAAAACGGCGATCAGCCTGCAATTGATTATTTGCTAGAAAAATATAAGTACTTGGTTCGTAATAAAGCAAAGGCTCTCTACCTAATTGGAGGGGACAAAGATGATCTGATTCAGGAAGGAATGATTGGTCTTTATAAGGCAATTCGTGACTTTCAAGCCAACAAGGACAGTACATTCTTTTCCTTTGCTGACCTTTGTGTGTCCCGTCAGATTTATAGCGCAATTAAAGCCTCCAATCGAAAGAAGAACATTCCTCTTAATACCTACATATCCCTTGATATCCCCGTTTATGGGGAGGGTAATGATATGGAAGAAAAACAACCATTGGTTGACATAATAAATCAGAAATATATTTCAAATCCAGAAGAATTAGTTATTGACAAAGAGAATACCAGTATGATAGAATATGAACTTGTAAGGCGTCTGAGCGACCTTGAAAGGCGTGTTTTAGGCTTATATATGCAGGATTTAAAGTATGTTCAGATTGCTGAGGTATTAGGAAAAGAACCGAAGACCATAGACAATGCATTAACAAGAATCAAGACAAAATTAAATCAGGTACTCAGGGAGATTTAAGTCATTTGCTGCCATGGCTCAGTCGGTAGAGCGTCACCTTGGTAAGGTGGAGGTCACGGGTTCGATTCCCGTTGGCAGCTTTGTATGGAAATCAGGACTTCCAAGCGTTTTGGAGGTCTATTTTTTTGCCCTAATTCAATGAGTTTTTCAATGAGATTCATAAAACTCCATCCGCATATTCACTAAAAGTCTTTTTCTTCATATCAGCATCTACATGTGAGTAACGATCCAAAGTTGTTCTTACCGATGAATGCCTCATTGCTTCACTTACCTTTTTAGGGTTTACTCCATTACGCATCATATTTGTACCAAAACTATGCCTTGCAGAGTAAGGAGATATTTTATCTATGCCATTTCGTTTTAATATTCTTTCAAGCGATTTGCGAAGGTATTCGGGGGTCATAGGACGTAAATCGGGTTCGAAGTAACAGATGTAATTCTCATCGCTAAATTTTAGTCCATTAGCGAAGCAATATTCTTTCTGATATTTTTTTAGCTTACTAAGCTCTGTTTGCATCTTTGAACTGATATAAACATCCTGATGAGCAAATTCATTCTTCAACTCTGTTTGATTTTTTTTGTTATCAATCCCGTGAACAGGAATAACATATTCACCGTACCAGTCTTGCCACCTAAGACCACGAACTTCACCCGGACGCATTCCAGTCGTGAAAAGCATACAAAAAGCAATATAACCAGTGCATTCTTTCACATCTTGTAAATTTAGAAATTCCCTGATCTCATCCTGTGACCATGTTGGCTTCTTTGTAGGCTTTATTCTTGGCTTTTTTACACCAGAGCAAGGATTGTTACGAATGTATCCAAACAGTACAGCTAAATCAAATATCTGTTTTAGAATATTCATGGCTTTGTTAACTGTAGCTGGAGCAATATCTAGTCCACTCATGAAATTTACTATATCTTGCGTATCAATCTTATTAATCATAAACTCCTTAAAATACGGTTTGATATAATGGTTATAGTACCATTCATTCTGCCGATATGTTGTTGCGGCAATAGACTTTTTTCTAGAATTAAACCAAGTATCGGCTACAGCTATAAAACTCTCTTTCTTACGTATGGTGTGGTTTCTCTGGATAACATCCTTTTTCATTTCAATTTCTTTAAGCCCGGCATCTGATTTTTTGACATAACCGTCAGACCATTCATACTGTTGCTTTCCATTTTGCATGCCAAGGTATACAGCAGCGTACCATTTACCGTTCTTTTTGTGTAAAGACATCTTCTTTCCTACTTAAACATGGGTATAAAAAATACACCCAACATATTGTTGATTTATGTTAAAGGTGTTATAATACGCTTGTCGAGGGCGATATTATAACCACCTGGTTATTCTATTGCAAGAACCGTCTCTGTTTATTGCAGGGGCGGTTTTTTAATTAAAGATAAAACTGATTCCTAAGTAAAGTATTTGAATAAATCCTATACCGAATAAAATTCCTGTAATAATTCGCTTTACATTAGTTGAAGAATATCTGCTTTTATACTGTATTACTCCGTCGAATATCATTGGCATCATGAACAGGATGCACATAGATAGATAAAATTTCATACCAAAAAATAATGTTATTACAGAGATTGTTTCACCTAAAATTATTCCAGTACATCTTGCACAAACAGGAAATTGATAACCTCTATAAAAGAAACTACGCTCTGGTATTTGATGGCATCCCCAGTACTTATCAAAAATTCTCATTAAAATTGCAATCAGCTTAGTTACTTTCCTGGATGAATTCTGTTTCAGTAGGAGTCAGCTGACAAAGTTTAAGGCCGCCTTCGATGCCAATGTTTATGAAGCAGCCAATAGTGATAAGTCCATGGAAATTCTGCACCGGTACATAAAACGTATTAAGGATGAGGTTGGGATTGAGATTCTTATTGGGGATTAATTCATGCAAAAAGTAACAATTATCCACTATATCCACAATAACCTGTTGATAATTTACAAAAATAACCAATAGGTAACATATTGGATGATGACATGGAGTTACAGAGAATGGGGTAGATAAAAGAGAGACTTGGTTCGGTCGATAAAAAAACCTCACAGCAACGTGGCTGCAAGGTAAAAAATAAATTAATCGTATTTCTTTTTTTCTTTTTTGATTGGTTGTTTGACTCCGTCAATAGTAGGGACTTCAGCTTTTTTCTTCTTTGTTTCTTTCTTCTGAATGGTTTTCGTGCCCATGAACAAGACCTCCTAGTTGGAATGTTTGTAATATTAAGTTATTTTAGCATGAATTATAAAGTTTCACAAGAAATGAATCTACTAAACTATAATTTTCCTCAGTAGAAAGGGGTGTATCAAAATGATAGGAGCAATAATATCAGTCGTATCATTACTGATCGAAACATTTTTCGAAATTTTATTTACATGTATGTGTGTGTCTGGTAAGAGCAAGAACGTGTTTACCAATGCGGATAGACTGGCACTGGATTCGGAGCGATTGGCGAATGCATTATATGATGCAGATGATTGTGAGGATGCATGTACAGCCTCATGGCTTTATGGTAATTATATTACTTGTGATCATCAAGATGAGGATGGGAATTGTAACTGCAGAGGGTGTATTAAGGAATGGCTGGAGAAGGAGGTTAATAATGGAGCATCTAGATATTAACATGTTACAGATGATTAATAAAAGCTGTATAGGATTGAATTTATTGGGCAAAACAATTACCCACAAAACCAAAGGAGAAGGGGTTATTGCACTCCGGCCAGAGCAGAGAATAGTCTACCTAGAACCGAAGTGCATTGGATGAATTATTGACAAAACAACTCAAAGATAATATTTGATTATTTATTATTTAATCACGAGAATATTCAAATTGGCTAGCTGCCAAGATACTACTGTAAAAGCGTAAAATTTTTAATAGAAGCTGGTTATAATTATAAGTGTGTTATTAGTGAGGTACAAAGAAATTTGAACTGTAATGAATGTATTAAGGCTGTATTAACATTAACTAAGTAGTGGATTTAGTGAACTGGAAATAATGAAAAGCGTTCCTTCCTGGGGGCGCTTTTTCTTGTTGGTACCAGTTTGGTACCACAAATTACAAAAACACACTAAGAATCACTTTATTATATTTAGTGCAAAACTCACAATACTCACAAAACTCAGTAAAATAGGGCATCACATCAATTTGTTACAATTCATAAAACCACACCTTAAAGATTGGTAAGGTGGAGGTCACGGGTTCGATTCCCGTTGGTAGCTTACGAAAGAATTTAAGAAAATTAAGGATTGTAAGCGAATAAGAGCTAATAGAATTGCACTCGGAAGAGTGCTTATTTATGTCTTTGAATAACTTGTTGTCGTGCTTAAAAAAGCATTTTCCTGTCTCCTAATCTTAATTGCTTTTTAGCTATCAATTGAGTTGTCGCTTATTGAAACATTTTAGCATATATGGTATTATTTAGGTAAATATTAAATGAGAGGGAATTATATGAGTAAAAAGTTAGTTTCATTTTATATTACTGCTGTTTTGGTATTATCTTTATTGCTTAATAATAGTTCTTTAATTGCAAAAGCAGATACAGATGATTTTTTAATGCATGTGAAGGACAAGATTATTATTACAAGTAATTGTAAGGTACAAGAAACTCAGTGGTCAGATGCTAAGAAATTAGGAACGCTTAAAAAAAATACAGTAGTTGATAGAGTAGCCATTGGTCCATACTATACAAAAATAATTTATAAAAAAAAGTATGGTTGGATTAGTAATAAATACGTTGCAAGTAAAATAAAATCAAAAAGAAAAGCATTGGATTGGAAACTCTTTTGTGATATAAGTAAGACGAAAGCAACGAAATATAAATATATGGTTTTGGGCACTCGTTTTTCAAATTACTGTAATAATTATAATGAAGGTAAACAAGGAATTTGGAGCGCATCTTTGGATGCATGCTCAGTAATGCCGTGGGAATATGCTTATGGCTTGATTTCTAAAGACTTTATTAAAAAGAATGCAATTGGAAGACTTACTGATCCAGGATTATATATAAAAAATGTTATTATAGAAACTACAAGCTTTGATGTGAATTTATCGGATGCCGAAGTAATAAAATATTTAAAAAGTAAAGGAATGTTTAAATATAAGGCAACTTGAATATATAATGATGAAATATTTTTTATGCAAAAATTAGGAGATTCAACTCCAGTTAAAAAAGGTATTTTTGTACGAGTTGTTGTTCAGCTTGCTCATGAATAAATAAAAAGTATAGTAACTCATAGGAGGCGTTTTAATAGAAAGTTGGTTATAAGTGCCGTAGTCTGTCTATGAAAAAAATATCACAACTAAAAATTAATGAATTATGGAGGGACTCTTTTATGATATTTATATTTGGGATTTTTATCGTAATTACAATCATTATAGGTATCACTGGATCACAAGGAAAGGGAAGAAGTAGTATCAATGAAGATTATAATCATCAAAGGATGAACAACTCAATGCACAATAATCCTAACGATATGAATTTTAATGGTGTTCCTGATAATATGGAATTTAATAATCAGGATATGAATTTTGATGGCATACCAGATTATATGGAAGGTAATTCAAGTAGTCATAACAATGCAGGCGACTTTGGTAGCTTTGGCGACTATGGAAACTCTAGCGACTATGGTAGTTCTAGTGACTTTGGCAAGGGTAGTGACTTTGGTAACTCTAGCGATTTTGGTAGCTCTAGCGATTTTGGTAGCTCTAGCGATTTTGGTAGCTCTAGTAGTTTTGACAGTTCAAGTAGTGGTAGTTCAGGAATGGATTAAGTTTTTTGTAATTGCGCATATATAAGTAGTTTAAATTTGGTTATAAGATAGTAATAAGGTGGTTATAAAATTAAATAGAATACAGTTTAAAATGCTTCATGTTTTTGTTGACAAACATTTGTCTCCCGTAATATAATAACTTTGCTGTCTTGACGGCAGGTTGCTTTAACCTGTGTAGATAGTAAATTCGAGGCGTGGCTCAGCTTGGTAGAGCGCTGCGTTAGGGACGCAGAGGTCGCAAGTTCAAATCTTGTCGCCTCGATTTTTAAAGACAATCTAAATTTAAAACTGACACGGTTGATGGAAATCAATCGTGTTTTTTGTATAATTCAAACAATGAAAATGGTCAAGGCGATGTCTGTTAAAATCAAGTCCAGTCATCTTTATTACTATATAACTTAAGAATTGTCTCGCTCGTATTAATATGATAGGATAAAAATACAAGGATTTGTTAGCAGCTATAAGATGATAAAAACTATAATGATATTATATAAAATATAATGATAAGATATATTAAAAAATTGATATGATACGTTATAATTTAAAATGATAAGTGTATTAAAATTGATATCATACGATTTGATTTAAAATGATATGATATATTTAAATTGATACGATGCGATACAGTTAAAGTGATACAATAATAATTAATATTGCAATGAAAATAAGATAACTAAGGGAGAAATACGATGGAGATTATATATGATAATTCGATTGAAGTGAAGGATTACAATCATCTTAGAGATCTAGTTGGATGGGGTGCAATATTACCTAAGCAAGCACAAAAGGGATTGGATAACAGTGCTTATCTTGTTGCAGCCAAGTTAGATAATAATGTAATAGGTACAGCTAGATTAATTCATGATGGTGGTTGTACTGCTTTTATTGTAGATGTTATCGTCTCCCCGGAGTATCAGGGTCATGGAATTGGAAAATGCATGATAGAGATGATAATGACCTATCTAAAGAATTGCATAGAAGAGGGAGAGATGATCTTTGTAGGTTTGATGGCGGCGAAAGGTAGGGAAGGTTTTTATAAACAATTTGGATTTATAGAAAGACCGAATGAATCCATGGGTGCGGGTATGGTGTTATGGGTTAAGGAGGAGAGCAAATGATTCTTTCAGCCTCTAGAAGGACGGATATCCCAAGCTTCTATTCGGATTGGTTTGTGAATCGGTTACAGGATGGCTACGTATTAACCAGGAATCCTATGAACCATTCTCAAGTTAGTAGAATCAAGCTTTCACCGAATACGATTGATTGTATTGTGTTTTGGACGAAAGATCCAGTCAATATGTTGGACAAACTCGATATCATTGATTCACTAGGGTATGCATATTATTTTCAATTTACCCTAACGCCTTATCAGAGGGAGATTGAACGAAACTTACGACCAAAAAGTGATATTATTGCAACCTTTCAGCAATTATCCGAGCGAATCGGCAAAGAGAGGGTGCTTTGGAGGTACGACCCTATTATTATCAACCCCGATATGAGTATTGATTATCATTGTGTGGAATTTGAGCAGCTTTGTAAAGTACTCTGTGGATTTACTGAGGTTTGTACAATTAGTTTTGTGGATCGTTATCAGAAAATAAGTAAATCAGTAAAGGATACAATGATAGGAGCGATTACGCAGGAGCAAATGTTGGAATTGTCATCCTCATTTTCAAAGATTGCGCAAGAATATCATATTAAGTTATTAGCCTGTTGTGAAACAGTGGATTTGACTGAGGTTGGGATACTACCCTCATCTTGTATTGATCCGAAGGTTGTGGAGAAGGTTTGTGGGCATCCCATCCAAGAGAAACAAGATAAACACCAGCGTTTCGGCTGTGGATGCATTCAGAGTGTTGATATCGGCGTTTATAATACCTGTAAGAATGGATGTGTATATTGTTATGCCAATCATAGTGATGTCTCAATTCATAATAATTTCCTAAAGCACGACCCTTACGCTGACATATTAATTGGGAAAGTCGATCATAGTGAAAAAATTACTGAAAGGAAGATACAGTAGGAAAATATAGCAGGAAGATATAGTAGGAAAATATAGCAGATAAGTATAGCAGGAATATATAACTGGAAAATATGACATCAAATATATTAGTAAATAAAAAAATTATAGAAAGTAAGACAGAAAGGTAATCTATAATTAATATCAAAAAAGGTACAAAGAACCATCAATTTAGTCTCCTACTGCACAAAGTTTTTAATTTTGAAAGGAATGGATATATTATGATTCGATTCGAAGATATGAAAGAACTATGTCTATCAAAGCAGGGTGCTTATCAGGCTTGCCCATTTGGTCCATTTCCAATTTGTTTTAAAGTTGGTCCGCGCATTTTTCTGGAATGGTACCCGGACAAAGATATGATAACAGTAAGATGCGAACCGATGCTTGCTGATTTTTACCGCCAAACCTATCCGGAGATCGTCATAGTGGGCTATCATTGTCCAGCAGTGCAAAAGCCTTATAAAAATTCAATCTATATTAATGAAGGGGTCAAAGAAGAATTAATTTATGAGATGATTGAACATTCTTATGAAGAAGCAGTGAAAAGATTATCAAAGACTGAGCGCTTAAGATTATATGAGTAGTATAATTGAGAGAGATTAAGAAACTAAAGGAAGTAGCCTAATTAGAAAAAGACCAATCAATTTGAATAAGTTATTTATATACAGGCAATTTAACGAATAATTAATCAATCTAACTTACCTCTACACCCCAACATTAATATAGAATCTCGAATAAGAACAACATTATAGTATCAACATCTACCCAATTACATGATAAATAAGATTATATTGAAACTAAATCTTAAAAAACAGTCTTGACATTTATAAAAGCTTAATGTATACTTAGCCAATCAATTCATATATAAATAGTATACATTCGGAAGGGGAAAAACCATGAGAACATCATTTATATCAATGTGCAGTAATATGAGCGGTATGAGTAGCATGCCGATGAAACATGTTTACTTGATAAGTGAATGTTATGTTTTCATGCCGCGGAATAAGTTTTAAGGACTTTTCTTTCGGAAGAATGATTTCAGGAACAGGATGCTTATCAAGGCAGTCCTGTTTTTTTGTTGTACGGAATTCTCAAGCGCGCGCTTCGAATAGTCAAATTTATATTTGGACATACTGGAAGAGAATTCGAAAACAAATCAAAATGATAATATGAATTGGAGATAATGGAGGTTTGAGGAATATGAATGAGAAGCCTATCGTAGAATTGGTTGGGCTGGGCAAGGTATTTCAGAATAAAGGAAATGAAGTTAAGGCCTTGGAGGATATTAGTTTTACAATAAATGAGGGTGAAATCTTTGGGATTATCGGTCTAAGCGGAGCAGGAAAAAGTACGTTGGTGCGATGCATCAATTTTCTAGAACGCCCGACTTCGGGAGCGGTGATCTTTGATGGAGCCGATTTGGGTAAACTATCTACAAGTGGGCTACTGAAAGCCAGACAGTCAATGGGAATGATCTTCCAACAATTTAATTTATTGATGCAAAGAAATGCACTGCAAAACATTTGCTTTCCTTTGGAATTAGCAGGTGTGTCAAAGAGTCAAGCGAAGAAAAAAGCGTTAGAACTTTTAGAGGTGGTTGGGTTATCCGATAAAGCAAAGTCCTATCCTGCACAGCTATCAGGTGGACAAAAGCAACGAGTTGCAATCGCTAGAGCGCTAGCAACAAGCCCGAAGGTTCTACTTTGTGACGAAGCAACCAGTGCATTAGATCCTACGACTACTCGCTCAATATTAAACCTTTTGAAAGAAATTAATCAAAAACTTGGAATTACCATTATTGTAATTACTCACGAGATGAAGGTAATTGAAGAGATTTGTAATCGTGTAGCCATTATTGATAAGAGCCATATTGCGGAGTTAGGAGAGGTGGAAGAGGTATTTGTAAACCCAAGGTCAAGCATAGCAAAGCAATTGGTATTTTCCAATGATACACATATTGAAAGCTTTGAGGGCGAATATAAGTGCAGAATCATATTTGATGGAAGAACTTCCTTTGAACCGGTAATTGCAAATATGGTTTTGGAATGTAAGACACCTGTTAACATTTTATTTGCTGATACCAAAGATATTGATGGAAAAGCATTTGGTCAAATGATTATACAATTGCCCAAGGATGATATCGGACAAAAGAGGATTTTGAACTATCTCGCAACAAATCAAATTTCATATGAGGAGGTAAAGAATAATGTTTAGTGATACCGTTATAAAAATGTTAGGAATGGGCATCCTTGAAACCCTTTACATGACTTTATTCTCTTCCTTCATCGCTTATATCATTGGGTTGCCGGTCGGAATCCTTCTTGTTATAACAGACAGGGACGGTATTACACCGAATGCTACTGTGAATAAAGTAGTGGGCATTGTTGTAAATATTGTTCGCTCCGTACCATTTATCATCTTATTAATTGTTATTATGCCACTTACAAAAGTGATTATTGGAACTACAATCGGACCCTCGGCAGTTGTTATTCCTTTAATTGTGTCCTCAGCCCCATACATAGCAAGAATTGTTGAATCTTCCTTAAAGGAGGTTGACAAAGGGGTAATCGAAGCAGCACAAAGCATGGGCGCAAGCCCAATTCAGATTATATTTAAAGTATTAATACCAGAGGCGAAACCTTCCTTGATCATCGGCAGTGCAATTGCAGTTTCTACCATATTAAGCTATACCGTAATGGCTGGCTTTGTTGGTGGTGGCGGCTTAGGCGATATTGCTATTCAATACGGATATTACCGATACCAGACCGATATTATGTTGGTTGCTGTTGTTCTATTAATTATTATTTTACAGGTTGTTCAGGAATTAGGGTCGTCAATGACAAAACGTTCAGACAAGAGATTATAATAAGAGATTATTAATAACAAAGTATAGACAAGAAATTATAAATAAGATCTTATAAATAAAAGATTACAGAGAAGAGATTATAAATATGATCTTATAAATAAAAGATTACAAACAAGAGACTATAACCATGATCTTATAAATAAAAGATTACAGACAAGAGACTATAAACGTGATCTTATAAATAAAAGATTACAGACAAGAGATTATAAATATGATCTTATAAATATATGATTACAAACAAGAGATCATAATAGGTAATTTACTAGTAGTATATGGAGAATAAATTATAAATCACACAGAAATCAGGAGGAATAGATTATGAGAAAAATCATTACATTATTATTGGTATTATCATTATTTGGAGCGACTCTCGCAGGTTGCGGTAAAAAAGAAGGTTTAGATAAGACGATAGTTATTGGAGCAAGTGCAGTTCCGCATGCAGAAATTTTAGAGATAGCAAAACCGATCTTAGAAAAAGAGGGATATAAGCTTGAAATTAAAGTTTATAACGATTATGTTCAGCCTAATCTTGCATTAGATAGCGGTGATTTGGAAGCGAACTTTTTTCAACATGTACCATATTTAGATTCCTTTAATAAGGAGCATAAAACAGAACTTGTATCTGCAGGAATTATTCACTATGAGCCATATGGTGTATACCCAGGTAAAACAAAGTCCTTTGATGCGTTAAAGGAAGGCGCTCAGATTGCAGTTTCAAATGATCCATCCAATGAAGCAAGAGCGCTTTTATTATTAGAAGCAAATGGTATTCTTAAATTAAAAAAGGATGCTGGGATATATGCAACAAAGAATGATATTGTTGAGAACCCTAAGAAGGTTAAAATTGTAGAACTTGAATCGGCTCAGATTGCTCGTTCTTTACAGGATGTGGATTTGGGTGTTGTTAACGGCAACTTTGCAATTGAGGCAGGACTTAGTGTTGAAAAGGATGCTATTGCAGTGGAAAGTAAAGATTCCTTGGCAGCAGATACCTATGCTAACATCATTGCTGTGAAAAAAGGAAATGAAAACAGAGAAGACATCAAGGCTTTATTGAAGGCATTGCAAAGTGAAGAAGTTAAGAAATTTATTAACGATACCTACAAGGGTGCAGTTGTTCCGAAGTTTTAGATTGTTAAAGATGGTTAGGGTTCATTAGCCAACTATCCTCATTTGTTAAGTCAAGTATAGCCAACTACTAATTGCTTATTTTAATCTATCAGTAGTTGGCTATACTTTTGTTCTGCACCAATCAGTGTATACCAAATCAACACGCAAACCCCATCATTATTATGTAAATGTATCTCTATGTTCCCAATGATTTCATTGGATCAAGTAGGGGTAGGTGATTGCATGGAAGGGGTATTCGTGTTACTATAAAAATTAATACATAATCAAACAGTTCGCACCGAAAGAAATCCTAAGTTGGCACATTGGTGCACATTTCTAATTTTCCATATAATTTTAGCTATGAGATGCTGTGCATATATATGTCCTGCAGGTTATGTGAATAAACATAATACACACGAAAAGAACAATTAAGTTCACACAGTGATGCTAACTCCTTAGTTTTTTGCGTTGTAAGATTCTGAGAAGCAGTATCGTGGAGGTTTGGTATGAAATCTAAGGTAATACATAAGATAATACTTAAGGTAAAAGAAATAGGAATAGATATAGCAAATTACATAACGAAATACAAACGTATTTATCTATTACTACTTATCCCTGTATCCATAATCCTTACAGCTGCAGCAAAGCACAGCAGCTTTTTTGCAGAACAAATCTATGCGAAGCATATCTATAAATTGATATCACAAATATATTCTAATATAACCGGAATACTTCCCTTTTCCTTAGCGGAGGTATTGATTATTACCTTACCGGCTATTGTGCTGGCGTTACTTGTACGATTTATTATAGTCATGATCATAGATCGTACGCACCGTAAAGAGCGATTGATTAAGGGTATAATTAATGTTTGTTGTACCATCAGTGTCATATGGTTTACTTTTTTAATCTGCGGAGGTCTTAATTATTACCGATATTCTTTTGGAGTATATTCTAACTTAACAATTGAAAAATCCTCCACGCAGGAGCTATATGCCCTTACCGAAAGTCTGGCGTATGAGGCGGATACTTTAAGATCAAAGATTAAAAACACAGATGATAACGGAGTGTTTAAATTATCAAAGAATAATTATGAACTCGCTAAGCTAGCCGGTCAGGCATATGATTCCTTATCGAAGGATTATCCGGTGTTGAGTGGACATTATGGACCACCGAAGCCGATTCTACTATCAAAACTCATGTCGCAAACTGAGATCACCGGTATATTCATTCCATTCACAATGGAGGCCAATGTTAATATAGATATTCCGGATTACAATATCCCATTCACGATGTTGCACGAATTGGCGCATGTGCATGGATTTATGAGAGAAGATGAGGCGAATTACTTGGCCTATCTTGGAGGTATGAAATCAAAGGATATCGAGTTTCAATACAGTAGTACAATGTTTGCACTTGTAATAACAGGTAATGCTTTATATAATAATGATCCAAAGCTTTACTTTAAGGTGTCGGAATTATATTCTGAGGAAATAAACAGGGATTTTAAAGATAATTCGGATTACTGGTCTCAATTTGAAAACAAAGCCATCAGTACGGTATCCAATAAGATAAATGACACCTATTTGAAGGCAAATAATCAAACCGATGGGGTACGTAGTTATGATAGGATGCTAGACTTGTTATTAGCGAAATACCGCAAAGAGCATGCCAGTGAAGGAAATAAAAAGTAATATTAAGAAACTAAAAGAACGCGGGTGTGTCTGTGTGAGAGGCATTGCCCGCGTTTTAGGTGCGCCTGGCGGCGCACGTTTCTAACCGGTGCAAGTCCGGAATCCGCCCGGTAGTGGGAAGGATATAGCCGAAAGCAAGGGTGTCCATCGTGAGGTGGAATCTGAAGGAAGCTGGATGCG
>Ga0302215_10000152_pt1 | contig 52123 bp, 43 predicted proteins | sample II_Fen_N3_1_FD_194580 | JGI IMG/M metagenome (GOLD analysis project Ga0302215, IMG submission 194580) | Peat permafrost microbial communities from Stordalen Mire near Abisko, Sweden - II_Fen_N3_1 | ecosystem: Environmental > Terrestrial > Soil > Wetlands > Permafrost | place: Sweden: Abisko... | reverse complement strand
GGCTGTCACTTTTACATGCATTTTATTTCTAATTGGACAAATTGTTTTAGTAGATCATATCTCTGCTCAAAAACTCATAACAATCAGGGGTTTTGTGTTGGATGAGATAACTAAAAATTCTGTTCCTCATGCAACAATCAAGTTGTCGAAAAATAGGATAACTGTAGCTGAGTTTGATGGAAAGTTCGAATTCAGCTGTTTGCGCGAGGATACTTTTATGATCACTGCAATAGGTTATTGTTCTCGTTTGTTGAGCGTTCATGATTTGCTTACTGATTCGTCAAAGTGTAATGTGCTTATGCAACCAGTTACTTATCAGCTTCGTTCGGTACAGGTAGATGCTGAAAAAAAGAAAACTAAAATTTCAAAGGTTTTGAGTTCTCTGTCTGACATATCGCACCCCCTCACTTATTTCAGTAGAGAAGAAAGATTCAAGCGCAGATATGCAAAACTCAAGTCAAACAGTGTCTTTTTCTCTCAAAATATATACTGGGAAATCAATCGCCAGTTAATTGTAGAAATAAGTAAACTAAGAGCTGAGGACTTAGATAAATGCATAATATATTGCAATACTCATATTGTTTTGTCGCCTAACGATGATGAGAGTACCATTACAAATAAATTGCAACTTTTAATTTCCGATTATTTTAAAAGAATTAAAAGCGAAAACTGAAACAGCTCTCGTCCTCACGAATATAAATTAAATGAGTGAATAGTCGCGCACGTTGTTGGGTCCCGATAGCTATCTCGTGGATTTAATCCCAGCTTCTTGTATTAGAAGGATTTATAAATCCGATAGACAATTTGCTTATTATTGCAGAACGCATTACAAATGCTAAGAATCCAAAGAGTTGGGATAGCATATCCCAACAACCAGTCAGAAGCTTTCTGCAAAGAATAAGATAGATATATCCGGAGAGACGAAGTGCCGGTTTTTAATTTGAAATTAAGAAAATGACTTTTATTACAAAGGTTGTTTTGAACATTAAGTAATAGGAATTTTGATTGCTTTATTTATTAATAAGATTTTAGTAATAATTAAAAAAAAAATGAAATGAAAACAACTAAATTTTTTAAAACAGTTCTTGGATTGTCTTTATTATTAGTAATGATATCAGGTTGTAAAAAAGATGAATTTACAACTACCGGTACATTGAAAGTAACTTATGCTAACATTCCGAGTGATTTATCCATGTTAATTACTCCTGTTGAAAATTCACAGATTGCTATTAGTGATTGGCTGAAGCTTGACTACAATGGAACATTGATTTACGATTTAAATATTGGTAATTATATTTTGAGAAGTTCAAGCACCACTTACTTTCCATTAGTTGGATTTCAGATAAAAGCAGGACAAACAACAGAGATTAATTTTGATGCAAATAATGAAGGACATGTCAAATAATTTTGTCCGAAATTGTATCACTCAAAAGGCTATGTAAAGCAGGCTAAATGGACAAACGTATGAAACTAATTTTACTTGCTCCCACGCGATTGTATCGCGTGGGAAAATAATGCGAGGTATGTGAAATAATAAAAGGTATTTAAACTAAATATGCGAGACAGGATTTTTATACTATTAAACTATAAACACCATGAAAACATTAAAAATAATCGGCTTATTAGTTTTGATGATGAATTTTTCTTCCTGTAATCTCCTTTTCAGTCATGATGAAGCGGAGTCTGTTTCTTATAATTTATACTTGAGCTTTCAGGATGTATCGGGAAATGATTTGGTAAAAGGAATTGAATTAAATGCCACTTCAGGCTCTGTGAAAGACTCTTTATTTACATTGGATATTATTGTTTCTGAACCATGTAAGAATTGGGATAATAAAATTTACAATACTCCTGCCAGATCCGGCTTTGAACCTGATGTTAACCGTCCCGGATTAGGAATGGTAAGATATAATAGTTATTGTTATTTGACAAATGGTTTTTATTTACCTGTAAACGATTGTCCCGAAGAGAAAATACTCACTTACAAGCTAAAATGCCCTTATGTATTTGGTGATGATGCGGTACATGAATTTGTTACATATTGGGATATTCCAAGAGATAAAGTAAATCAGTCTGCTAAATGTTACCGTATAGAGTTTGAAGGCAATGAGATAACCCCAACCCCTATAGATAAATACGAACAGAGTTATACAGCTACTTTAATACTAAAATAAAACGGACTCGCTGCCGCACGATTGCATCGTGTGTCAGGTAAGGTAGCAAGCAAATAACAATTAACCACTCTCTCCCTCGTTTGTAACGAGGGGATATATCCGTAGAGACGAAGATAATGAATAAACTCGCAGCAGTATGTTTGACGAAGATGAAGAAGATTTTGAAGTTTCGGAAAAAGAAGACTGGTATGACTTAAACCGTTCTTTTTTCCATTTGTACGACAACGATTGTGATATGCCCTTAGATGTTGAGCTGTTTTACGATAGCGTATACATCCCGATAATGAAAGAACTGGAGAACCCTGTTAGGGAGTTGGTTTACCGCCAGTATCCGTTTATAGCTACCGAAACCCGGCCTGAAGTGCTTGAAGAATTGAGTTTAATGATAAAGGACGTCGGACGTCGGTTTCTGGTGTTGCTATATGGTATGATGCTTTGGCAAAAAGCAGGTAAGGATCTGCGTGAGATATATCCGAAACTGGATAAATGGGCAGTACGATATCCTGCATTACGAAAAGCGAAAAAAATAGATCTTTCGTATATAGATAAACGTTCTTGGATGACTGCTGACGAAAAGCAAAAAGAGAGAGAAGCAGAGGAAAAGGAACTGACTGAATTATATGCACGTAAAGAACAATGGCGTTTTAATTTTTTTGAATTATTGCAGAATTTGACCTTTAAGTACTATCCTTCGGTTCGGGAGATTAATTCGGACGGCTGGACAATGTACGATGTGTTTCTGCACGATGAATACACAATATATCAGAGTCTGTTTGAATTTTACGATGGGTTTATTGATTATGGATTTGATGTAGAAGATCTGAAATTGCCAAGAGAAGAGTATCAAACAAAATATTCGGAAAGATGGAAAGAACGAAGAGATGAAGAAATTCGCAAAAAGCTTGAAGAGGAAAATGAGTAACATGAGAATGAACGATGCTATAATCAATACAAAAGTCAAGACTACTTCAAAGAAAGCAATGTTGATTCTATGAAAAAAAGCAAAGAAGAAATTGAAAAAGAGTATCTGGAGCTAAAGTTTTTGTTTAGTCAGCTAGGTGATGAAGTTCCGCAAGATATTCGTGAACAAGTAAACCGGAATTTACAAATAGCACATAGAGGCTTATATGTCATCATCCCTGCTTGCGACGATTTGATAGCAGCATTAGAAGCATTGATATATACGAAATATCCTGAGTTTAAGGATAGCAATGTTCCACATTTGAGAAAACTGGTATCGCAGGTATCTGACGACTTGGCGAACACCATAGTGAAAAACGTAAATGGTCTTCTGGTTGATTTGGAAAATGATAATATGCCTTATATTGAAAGTGAGGAACAATTTCAGAATCTGGTTTCATTTTTTGCAACTCCGCTGGACGAATCGGAAGATGAATCGTCGAATCCAATGGGCACAACCTGCAATCGCACTATCAATAAAGACAAAAAGGAGTTTTTGAATGTGGCTATGAAAGTGCTGTTCCGTTATTTTGAGGAACAGCTAAACAACCTGGATGCTAAAGGGTGGCAACTGATAGGTATCTCGCTCGGTCATATATTTCTGGTGTATGTGAAGCGTTGTTATGTGTTGATGGTTGGGTTAGTGGAAGGCATTCTGACTGAAAATCCCGGAATGAGTTATGAGGATATAGAGAAAAAATTATCACAGGATATAACAGTATCCCCCGGAGATGAATGGATGCTGAAATTGTAATTCGTGGCAAAATATTTTATCGTAAAGATAAGCATCACTATACCCACTTCGTCATCTCACCTTCGCTTGCAAACGAGGGGTATGTGTTGAGCAGGGTTTCGCGATTTTTAATCGCGCTTTCTAAAACCGCGATTAAAAATCGCGAGACCCGAAAAAAACAGCGTAACCTGAAAAGCTGCAAAAGAGTAAGGAGCGAAATCCGAAAAGCTTATGAGTAGGGAAAGATGAAAAAACACTTAAACAAATGGAAATCGAAAATGAAAATGTTCCTGTAGTATCCACAAGCGAATGGGTACTGACTTATTTAATTGCTGCCATACCGGTAGTGGGATTGGTAATGCTTTTTGTATGGGCTTTTGGTAGCGAAACCAACCTCAACAAAGCTAACTGGGCAAAAGCCGGATTGATATGGGCGGCCATCATCATCGGAATATATATCACTATTGCGATGATATTTGGTGCGGCCTTATTGTCGGCATTTGGAAAATAAGAAGAAAATGCTACTCATTCCCATTCCTTTGATACAGATATGTGATCTGCGTCAAAGGTATGAGAAGAAATAAAATTGTGACATCTAACAAATCAAATCATGAAACGAGCATTAATACAGGAGTTTAAACCAAAGACTATGTTCATTGCGAGTTGTCCCGATTTATCGGGACAAGCTATGCGACAACTATCTAAAAAATAAAAATGAACGCATGAAACAAATCAGCAAAACAATTTTTCTTCTAGTTGTAATCAGTAGCTTTAGTTTTGTCAATGCACAAACAACGGTAAAAAATAAGTCGGCAGTTCACACGAAAGAGAGTTTAACTACAGAAAAGGATTCAACAGGCATTCACGAAATCACAACTATTCAAAAAGATTCAATTGTTGGAGATAGTATCTACAGCATAAAAACGGTTAGAAATAAAACAGTTGCATTTAAGGGAGGTTCAAAAGTAACTACGGAAATTATTTCCACAACCCAGGCAAAAGCAAAAAAATAAACATATGAAACTAATTTCGACAATCTTTCTATTCTTCCTGACTGTACAACTCCAGGCTCAACTAATCAGTGGAAAAGTCATTGATTCTTCAAGTGGAAAGTCGATAGAATACGTGAATCTCGGCGTAATTGACACTCCTATAGGTATAACAACAAATGAAAAAGGAGAATTTAGTTTAGACATTAAGGGTCAATCACCGAAAACAAAAGTTCGGATTTCGATGATTGGTTATAAGCCACAAATATTCCAGATTGAAGAACTAACGAACAAAGAAAACACAATAAAACTGGTAACCGAACCTATCCAACTGGGCGATGTGACTGTAAAACCGTTTTCAGGTAAGCTGAAAAAAGTGGGAACAACAAGCTCTACGTGGCATGGAGAATTTTGCGGCATCGGAGGTGCTCAAAAAGGTAAAGGTTACGAGATAGGGACAAAAATAGAATTGGGATCTAAACCGGTATTAATAAAAAGTCTTCATATTTGCATGCACAATCAGTCATTTGAATATAGCCTGTTTCGCTTACACATACGAAATATTGTCAACAATTTACCTTTTGAAGAACAGCTTACAGAAAATATCATGATTCCCATAACAAAAAGGTCAGGCTGGGTAGATATTGATTTGACTAAGTACAATTTAGTATTTAAAGATGATATTGCATTGACAATTGAATGGGTAAAGGTGAATACAACAAATAAAACGAAGTTTATTAATGTACAAGGGAGAGATGAATACTGTATACTTTTTAATATGAAGCAGAAACAAGGAAATACTTATACCAGATGGGGCAGTGAATCGAAATGGTCATGGAAAGCCGGCTCAAGTCCCAGCTTCTATTTGACAGTTCAGGAATAAAGAAATACTTATGAAAAAAACATTTTGTAAAATATCTATGTGTCGTCTGTTGTTTGTCGCATTCATTTTCCAGGTGGCGATGGTGAAAGGTGAGACAAAACCTCGTTCTATAAGTGTCAGCACAAAAGAACAATTATCAAAGATCATAATTCCCTCCAATGTATCCGCATGGATGGATAAAGAGTTAAGTAAGGCTAAACGAACAAAGCTACTAACAAAAGAGCAGTTCTTTACGCGCGATTCAGCTAAAGTGGTGGGGTATATTAAAGGCTACCGTCCTAATCTGGGTTTTAAAACAGTCAATGTAGATGCAACAAATGTTCTGACAAGAGAAAGCAGACCATTAATCGCCGAAATAGATTCAACAGGTAGATTTATCTGTACCATTCCCATGAATTATCCCAAAAAGCTAACCATCTCTTTTGATAAAAAGTTTATATCTCTTTATTTGGAACCGGGGCAAGTACTGGCCTTGAGTTTTGATTGGGATGACTGTGTGAAAACAGATGGATTCAGGGATATAAAAGATCCTGCCAGTTTGCTTCTGTTTAGAGGTCCTTTGGCAAAATTGAATTATGATTTGATGTCGTTTGAATTAGAGCATATCGGATTCACACATTATTGGATTGAGAAAACACCTAAATCTGAACAATACCTTGTTGTAATGGACAGCGTTCTTACTTTGAATGATGCTCTTGTCAAGAAAGCTTTGAAAGAAGGAAAAATTTCTAAAAAAGTTATCGAGATTCAAAAGAATGAATCCTTATTAGAGAACGGGCTTTATTTAATTGATTATGCTATTGCAAAAAACGGCGAAGGAGTTCAAGTTCCATCAAATTATTACAATATGCTTCAACGGTTACCATTAAATGATCCATTGAGTGCTATATCCGGGTGGTATGCTGGCTTTATCAATCGATTAGAAGAAAATCCGGTTATGCAAAAATGTTATCGGAATATTGGCAGTTTTAAAAGTATCAGTGAATTATATATGATATTTTTGAATAAAAAAGACTCACTGCTAACAAGTGACCTTAAACTTCCTTCCAGCTTTGCATACGAAGTGACAAAAATCAGAAGACTTTCATCTGATATTAAGAGCTTGGGTAAAAATGAAGCCTATGCCTATTATGCCAAAATGTCGGAAGGTATCAAAAACCCTTTCCTTCAACAAGAAGGTTTACGGGTCTTGAGAAGTCAGTTTGGAAATGAGGATACTCGTATTACTGATGGGGGAATAAGTATGCCGCATATATCAGATAAACCACTTCCTAAATGGGTACCGCTTTCTTTACCTAAAGGAAAAGATGCTGATATTTTCAGCAAACTGATTGCACCGTATAAGGGTAAATATTTGTTTGTCGATTTTTGGGGTACCAGTTGCGGTCCTTGTCGTTGGGGGATAGAAGAAAAGAAGAGCACCCGTGAAAAATACAAGAATAACGGTGTTTTTGAATTTGTTTTTATAACTTGTCCGCAATGGACACCTGATAAGAATGCTTATGAGAAATACGCGAAGGAACAAGGTTTAGAACATTCTATTATAGTTTCTAATGATGATTTTAATTATATGCAGCAACTCTTCCGTTTTACGGGTGTTCCCCATTATTTATTCATCGACCCGGAAGGGAAAATATTGGATGTTGATTTCGAAATGTATATCGGGTTTGAAGAAGCTCGTAAATGGATACAAGCAAATCATATATAAAGACAAACACCTAGCCCATAACACATGCTTTTGTTCATTGGCTGGCTGACGTGCATTCCGGCAGTTTTGCTCCCGCATTCACTTTGTCGTTTCACTACAGCGAATGCTCCCGCAAACCGCCAAATGCCCATAACCTCGGTCGTTATGGGCAAGAAAAAAAAGACGATTCTGCAATTTGGGATAAAATCTTTGACGAACTGTCCGCTCCATGACTCGACTTGACGATTCTGTAACGACAGAATTTGCTGACTTTCGGGCTTTTGATTTGCGGACAATTCCTCGCAGATTTTTAAGGAAAGAAAAAGACAAAGAATCGACTTGTAATTCATGTTACGACAATAGCGACTGAAAACACGAGGAAACCGAAACGTTTTCGGCTGGTCGACTAAAAAGAAACAAATTATTATAAAACATTTAAAATCAATACAACATGAAACGATTTCTTATTTATTTTACAATTGCATTAGGGTCTATATCATGCGGTTTAAGTGACAAGAAAATTACTCAAGCAGAATTTGAACGCTTATTTACGCATGATTCAATTGAATCTATAAACTTAAATACGAATGACAAAGAAGCTAAAATACGAATAAAACCATTTCACGAAAACAAGAAAACTTATATTTTACCTATAGAATCGGCTGATTCATTTGAAACCTCATTCAACAAATTGAGGAACACATTGAATGCTCAGAATATTCACTCAAGTTACAGTATGTCGACAGTATCAGGATCAGAATGGCCTTTTTATTTACCATTAATATCTCCGTTATTCTTCCTTTGTACTTTGATTCTGTTTCTAATAGCAGTTATAGACGTTTTAAAAAATAGATTTGAGACGGCAACAGATAAATTGACATGGTTTTTAGTCGTCTTTTTAATACCAATAATAGGACCAATTCTATATGTTTCCATAGGTAGAAAACAGAAATTAGCAAAAAATTAGGGATTAAACTTGTTGTGACGAGTGGAAAATTGGAATCGATGAGACTTTGAAGATTCTAAACAGACTGCTTTCACGACAAGAAAACAAACTAATTGACAAAGCTACGAACGCCTAACACACGCTTTGTTCATTGGCTAGCTGACGTGCAATTTGGAGGTGTCGCTCCCGCAAACCGCCAAATGCCCATAGTCTCGGTCGTTATGGGCAAGTTAAAAAAATAATAACCAAACATAAAAATCAAATCAAAAATGAAAAAAAGCACTCTCACCATTCTATTATTTCTGCTATCAGCAATAGTAGTTTACTCTCAATCTGTTATTGAAAATCCAAAAACGGGATTAAGCCTATGTGGCAATGTAAAAATTACAAAAGTAGAATTGACAGACAGTACTACGATTTTGCATTTTCACACCTATGCTAACCCGGGTCAGTGGATCAGTATTCCAAAAGAGACCTATATCCAACCTGTTGGGAGTGAGAAACTATTTATCAAAAGGGCGGAAGGAATCACATTGAATGATCGTTATACTATGCCAGCTTCGGGTGAAGTAAGTTATGTGCTGACATTTCCGGCCATTGCTAAAACCACAAGTTATATAGATTATGGTGAGGCTAACGATGGAGGATCGTGGTTTATTTACGATATACAAACCAAGCCAATGGTTACCAAATCCGGGTTACCAAAAGAAGTGCGCGGGAATTGGTTTGATAAATCGACAGGCAATTGGGAATTGGGGTTTTTCGACAAATACATTGTGTACAAAAACAGAGTCTGGAGCTACAATTTTGCTAAAAACAAAAAAGGATTAAATTTGGTAAAGCTTAGCAGTGATGGAAAATCGGTTGAATTGTTTTACAAAACTGCCACATTGGGCACGATATTAATTGGCGAATCGGCTCAAAGCCTTAAAGAATATGGCAATAATGCTGTCGAAGTCAAAAAGAAAAAACCGGTAGATGATAAGCCTTACGAACTGCCCGTTTTCAAAATTGATTCTGCAACCTATAGTGGTTACATTAAGGACTATACTCCCCGCGTTGGTGTAAAAACGCTTTCTATCTCCATCGATGACATTATTGCCGGTCATCAAAATTCATTTATAATTAAAATAGCTGAAAATGGTTTCTTTTCCGTAAAATTACCTATGCATTACCCGCATGTTTGCTTTGTACGTTCATCCATTTACAATGGTTCTATTTTCCTAGAACCAGGGAAAGAGCTCTTTCAGCTCATAGGCGATTCATATCCAACATTATTTATGGGCGAATCAGCAAGAATTAATTCAGACATGGCTGAATTGATGAAAATAAGAAGTTTTGATTATTGGACTATGCGTAGTAAAATACTGGATATGACACCGGCTCAATACAAAACATATTGCCTGAATTGCGGAAACAAAGATATGAATGCGTTGGATTCAATAATGGCGACAAATACTATTTCTGCCAAAGCATATCAGGTGATGAAATTGGAATTAAAATATGGGGCTGAAGAAGACATAATGAGTTATGATATGAATTGGGAAAGTGCCTACCGCGAAAAAAATAAAATACCACGTTCACAAAGAACCTTACCGGTAAAATCAGATTCGCTGAAGGCAGATTATTTTGATTTTATAAGCAATGAATCGGCAAACAACCCATTTGCTGTATTATCTTCCGGTTACAATTCATATATAAACAGGCTTAAATATTTAGATATTTTGAGAATTGGAAGTTCATTCTCGATAAATACACAGACTCTGGGAGTTGAGCTTGAAAAATCTGGATATACATTTACTCCATCAGAGAAATTAATGTTAGAAAAACTAAAAGAGGCGGATTCGATTTCCAACTCGGCAGAGGAAAAAACTTATAATGAGAAATATAGTAAGCAATACACAGCATTTTATACTAAATATCAGGAAGATTTTAAAAGCATATACAAAAATGCTCCAAAAGCAGATAATACGGTTATAGATAAATATTTTAAAGACAATAAAATTAAACTGACTGCCGACGAAAAGAAATTATGGAAGATTATTACTAATCATGATAATTCGGAAAAGATTAAGAAAATGCATGAGTTTTATACTACATCTGGTGATTCAACAAATGCATTCCATAAAAGACATATGACTTTTATAAATGAATTCTTTGCTCAAAAGTCGAATGAGAACAGCAATAGAAATCTGAAAAAGTTATTTGGTCTTGAACCCGGACTGGCAAGTGATTTAATGTTAGCACAAGATAATTGTCGTAATATACTTGAAGAACTGTCACCAGTTAATCCTGAGAAATTACAAACTATGCAACAACAGTTTGTAACACCGTTTATAGCCGATTACATTGGGGTATGCAATAATCAGGCTATTGCTAAACTTGAAGCCAATAAAAAGAAAACAGGTTTCGTGGTAAATGAAGTACCCAAAACTAATGCTGACAAGGTATTTGATGCAATCATCGGAAAGTACAAAGGGAAAGTGGTTTATGTTGACTTTTGGGCAACGTGGTGTGGACCTTGCCGCAATGGTATTGAACAGATAAAACCGCTTAAAGAGGAACTTGCCGGACAGAATATTGCTTTTGTCTATATCACTGATCAATCCTCTCCACAAGGTACATGGTCAAATATGATTCCAGATATAAAAGGTGAGCATTACCGCGTATCCAATGACGAATGGAACTATTTAAAAGAAAAATTCAATATCTCGGGAATTCCACATTATGTGCTTGTAGGGAAAAATGGGGAAGTCATTAACCCAGACTTTGGACATTTTGATGGTGACAGATTGAAGAGTGAATTGACAAAGCATATTAACGACTAATAACCAGCCCATAACACACGCTCTTATATTCATTGGCTGGCTGACGTGCATTTAGCAGGTTTTGCTTCCGCATTCACCTTGTCGTTTCACGACAGCGAATGCTCCCGCAAACCGCCAAATGCCCATAGCCGCGGTCATTATGTGTAATTTTAAAAAACAAAAAAAATGGAGTACGACAAAACAAAGTTTAAAGCATGGACTTGGAAACATTGGTCTATGATTCATTGGATTCTAAATCCAGGACTAGTAATTAACGAATTAATTTTAGGACAAAGAGTTCCGAAAGTTCTACTTTTCGACAAGACGACGGACAAACCACTTATGGAAAGACAGTTTGTTCCTTGTCCTCATTGCGGAGAATTGAATGACGGAAGACTTTGGGCGAAAAAGAATGGATTTAAAAATTGGTTTGGTTATTATTGTCCAAACTGTGGCAACACAATTCCATGTTTACGCAACCTGACAAGTTTGATTGTACTTATCTTGACATTTCCGATTTGGATTTGGTTTGTGAAAAAGTGGAAAAGGAATTGGTTAGACAAGCAACCAGCAAGATTTGAGAATCTCAACATTGAAGAAATAACACACGAAAACGCCTCATGGTTGAAAACAGGGATTAGTTGGGGTGGAATTATGTTTATTCTTATGACAATCGTCAACCCACTGATTGAAGGAAAAGAAATAACTCTGATAATGATTTTAATTGGTATTCCTATTTGGACAGTAGCCGGACTTGGATTTGGTTATTCTATGAAATATTGGCTGGGGAGACGCAACACGACTGAATTACAACAAAAAACTAACATATAACACACGCTCGGTCGTTAGGCGTCATTTTAGAAAAAATAACGAGAAACTTAATGTTATATCGAACTGAAATTGAATTTAAATCATACAATGACAAAGATGAAGAAATATTTTATTATATGTTATTTATTCCTTTCGACAGTTTTTCTCGGGTTTGGACAGAAAACGATCAAAGTGGAAGGATTCTTAAATCATAACGACAAAAAACAAACTGCGAATAAAACAGCAAGTACATTTGTTCTGATTAAAATGATTATCGCTGACACAGTTTTTCAATCAACTTTTTTAAAAACTGACGGTTCTTTTGAGTTTTACAAACTCTGCCCAACAAAAAACTACAAATTGAAATTCTATTATTTAGACTATTCTATTAAGCCTATAATTCATTTAGACAAATCACTAAAAGATAAGATATTATTAGACTGTCGGTTTGACTTAAATCTTTTTGCTGACTCAGTTGTAAAACGCAAAGATTTCAAATTCTCGGAATGTGTAACTTTAGAATGTTTTGGAAATCCTAACATTGCGTATGAATCAAAATTAGGAATTTTGTCTAGTAAGTATGGGTTTAGATATAGAAGCACGGGGTGTGGTTCTTTTGACGAGAAAGAAGTCAACAAAGAAGACATTCAAAAACTTAACAAAACATTGGGATACAATTGGGAAGAAGTTTTCCGGGAAGAAGTAAAAATCAAACTGAAATGACATAAAGCGTCTTCTCCCCCTCGTTTGTAACGAGGGGGTATGTGGTCAATCGTTTTGTAAACGATAGAGAACCCCTAACCCCTTAAGGGGAAAGTATTAATAGCCATATTCCACGGAAGGGGTGGGTATGTGCTATTAAATAGGGATTATAGGGGGATATATAGGTGTTATGCGTCAGTGTAGAAAAAAGTAAAGAACCGTAAATAGACCAAATTGAAGTCTATATGCAAACGTATTTGTACGACTAACAGAACGAGGAGATGAACAGTCGTTTTTACTAGAACAACTAATCGAATGACTAAAAAAATGAGTTTCTCGACAACCTAAACAAAAGAAAGAAAAAGAAATACGCTTCGCGTTGAATCGGTAACCGAGACAAACGCTCATTAGACTAAATTTTAAGACCGTTTGACAAGTTGCAAACGCTTCGCGTAGAAAAAGATAAGACATAAAATAAGTCTATATTGTAGAAAAATGCATTTGCGAGCGAAAACGACAAAAAAACATTATTTGATAACTATACATAAAAAACATCATGAAAAAAAGTGAATCTATTTCGAAGTATTTATTAGTCTTAGTCGGTTTATTATTATGCGCTTCACCATTTTTTCATCGTAATGTCGATTTGATATCCAACATGGGAATGATTGCGGCGGGGATTTCACTAATGGCATCTACTATTATTGAAAATAAAATTATCAAATTAATTATAGCAATATTAGCCATAATCGTAATCTTGTATAGCTATTTTATATAACTATTTCGAACTTACGAACCATTTACCCCTCGTTGTAAATGAAGGGGAGGGAAGTGAGTAAAAAGAAAAGATTATGGAAATTAGGAAGAATTTATTAAGGAGTGAGAAGAAATCGTACTTAAGAATTGCAATAGGTGTAGGCTTCTTTATTATCTCAATTATTTGGATTGTCTTGAAAACTAGAGACGGACAGAAAATCTCGCTTTTTGATTGGTTTTATGTTGGAATCTTTGCATTGAATGGAATATCTCATTCTATTTTCGGTCTTGGATTTCGAATTGAAGAACTATTCGGCAAAGCTTTCATATTGATAAATAAAGAGAAAATTTCGATGAAAGCAAAAGTGCTTGAAAAAGAGTAAACCGTATTATGGTCGGAAATCCAAAATATTAATTATAATTTCAACAAACTGCACATACACAAGACTGACAATACAACTCTGACTTTCAATCTCTCAGAAATAGACTATGCTTTTAAAGATGAAATTAAAGAGTTTGTTAAAAGTGTTGCGGATGAAAAACAGATAATTGCTGCATTTTGAGCCGGGTTTCGCGATTTTTAATCGCGGCTTTAGAAAACGCGAGACCTGAAAAAAAGATAACAGCGAAACCCGAAAAGCTGCAAAAGAGTAAGGAGCGAAATCCGAAAAGCTTATGAGTAGGAAAGAAATACTAATCTAATACAAATGGAAATCGAAAATGAAAATGTTCCCGTAGTATCCACAAGCGAATGGGTACTGACTTATTTAATTGCTGCCATACCTATCGTTGGACTTGTAATGCTATTCGTATGGGCTTTTGATAGCGAGACTAATCCCAACAAAGCTAACTGGGCAAAAGCCGGATTGATATGGGCGGCCATCATTATCGGAATTTATATCGTTTTTGCTATGGTATTTGGCGCAGCTATACTGGCAGCTTTGGGCAACAGATAATAGAGTCCCCTATCTGCCCCTCGTTTGTAACTGGGAGTGTGTGGCCCAATCGATTTTATAAACGATAAATAGGAAATATATTGTTGAAAACAAATAATCTAATAGCCCTTGTTTGCAACGAGGGGCAGAGAGTTTTATTTTTAAATTTCAAAGCTATGTTTGAAGACGATGACGACGATGATTTAGAAATGTCGGAAGCCGAAGCATGGTACGACAATAACCTGCGGTTTTTTGATTGGCAGAACAATCCTACCACCGGATTGCCACTGGATGTGGAAATATTTTATTATTCGGTATATGTTCCGTTCAAAAAAGAGCTGAAAGAACCGCTGCGCGAAATGATACACCGGCATTATCCGCACATTGCTACCGAATGCCGACCGGAAGTATTGGCAAGGATCGAACGCAAAATAGATTGGGTGGGACATGAGTTTATCTTGTTTTTGCGCAATATGGTTGAGAAATGGAAAACCGGAAAAGATCTGCGCGAGACATTCCCCGAAATGGACGAATGGGCTATCACCTACCCGGCATTCAGGAAACCAAGATACATGGATCCATCATTTTGGGATCAGTTCTACTGGTTGACTGACGAACAACGACAGTCAATGATAGAGGACGACAGAAGGGAAGCCAATGAGTTATTTGCATTCAGAGAAAAGCCGCGTTTTGAATTTTTCGAATTGCTTCAGAACCTCACGTTTAAATACTATACAGAAGTAAAAGAACTGGATACCGACGGATGGGTCATGTTTCGGGCATTTCTACATGATGAGTATGTCAATTACCGTATGGATTTTGAACATTATGACGGATTTATTGAGTACGAATTTGAGGTAGAAGATCTGAACTTACCCTATAAGGAGTATAGTGAGAAATTTTCGAAAAAATGGAACGAACGGAGAGAAGAAGAGCAACGCAAAAAGCAAGAAAAGGAAAATCAGGAATCAGAAAGCGAGTAATAACTGTTTTTCGCTTGTAATTATGATGAAATACTTACAAAACGGATAACTAACTTTATAGAACAAAAAATTTATAATATCTAAAACACGAATTCTCAAAAAACTAAAAGATTATGAACTCAAAACTTATCAAGATTTTCTTTATTCTATGGGTGTTATGTCCACCATTGATTACGCAAGCTCAGGATGAAATTGCGAATGATTCTGTCGGTATTAAATTTATGCACGAATCGCTTGCAAAAGGTCTCGAAACTGCCTCTGTTTTAAATAAACCGGTTTTTATTGACTGCTATACAACCTGGTGTGGTCCCTGCAAATATCTTAGCACTACTATTTTTCCCGATAGAAAAGTGGGAGAATTTTATAATGAGAATTTCATTTGCATGAAATTCGATATGGAAAAAGGCGAAGGTTTGGATATTGCAAAAAAATATGATATTAAGTCGTACCCAACATTATTATTTTTGAATTCGAACGGCGAAATAATGCACAAGGAAGCAGGTTCCAGAGATGCTGATAATTTTATTAAACTTGGACAGAAAGCTTTAAATCCGAAACTCAATTCTGCTGCTATCGAAAAGAAAATAAAAAACGGAGATATTACTCCTGAGACAGTGCTATATACGTTGGAGAATACGCGTATGGATAATTCTAAAGTGGAGGAATTGTTAAACAGCTATTTCAAAAATATACCCGAGGTAAATTGGGGAGATAGTTCTTCATGGCCTATATTGTCGAGATATGCACCTCTAAAGTCTAAATACGGGCAATATATCCTCAAAAACAATGATTCTTTGGCTAAAAAGTATGAGCAGTCTGGTATTGAAAATTCTATAGCAAATATGATCTCCAATTTTTATTATTCTGATTACAAAGCTTATGGTTACGGACGAATTGGAGCTTCACATTATATCGACTCATTAAATAATCCATTAGTTGAAAAAGCAAAAATGCGTTTAACAGCATCGATGGGATTCTCTTTAGTTATGCAAGATCCATCAGATGCAGAACTATGGAAAATATGGTTCAATAGAATATTGCTTTACCAGAAGAAGTACGAAAACAACAAAGTTCCGGGTTTTTCTGAATTAGAGTATCTGGTTACAAACAATAAAAGTGACGTGAAATATATTCGTGCTGCTATAGAAAGTACAAAGCATAGTTACGTTTCCAGTGCAATTCAGGTTATCCAGTTCGCATTGGTGAAAAGCAAGTTTACAAAAGAGAAAATCATGATGCAAGCTACTATTGATTCGATTAACGTCGGTTGCGAAGAAGTTCTGAAAAATTGCTGTCTTGATCCTTTGGGTGTAAACAATCTTGCCTGGGCTATGGTGGAACATCAACAACGGGATAAATTTTTGCAGGTTGCCAAGAAACTTTCGGCATATACGCTAACGAAAGGTGACAGTTATTTCTGGCTTGATACCTATGCAACTATTTGTGCGCAGCTCCTCCAGTTCGATGAAGCTGTAAAGTTTCAAGGAAGAGCTGTTGAAGCCAGAAAAAAGCAAGCTCCCGGAGAAGATAAGCATTATCAGGAGCAATATGATATGTTTGTAAAACACAAAACTTTGTTTTGATATCACTCGCTGTACTCCACAAGCCGTTATCAGCTTTAAGCTGGTGACGGTTTTTTGTTGTTAAAATCAACAGGATAATACTCGATGGCATATGTACGGAAGCTGAAATTCAATTTCATCAAAAAGAACAAAAAAAAGAGTGTCCTTTTTTGGGAACACTCTCTGAATAGGATGTAAGAATCCTTCTATTTATTATCTTTTTCCCTAATTTCAGTCCGGCGAATTTTACCGCTGATAGTTTTTGGTAAAGTTTCCACAAACTCAATGATGCGGGGGTATTTATACGGAGCAGTCACGTTTTTCACGTGTTCCTGAATTTCCTTTACCAATTTATCGCCCGCTTTGTCTTTGTATTCTTTTGAAAGGATAATAGTTGCTTTCACCACTTGTCCGCGAATTTCGTCGGGAACGCCTGTAATAGCACATTCCACCACGGCGGGATGTGTCATCAAGGCACTTTCTACTTCGAACGGTCCAATGCGGTAGCCGGAGCTTTTAATCACATCGTCGGCACGACCCACAAACCAAAAATATCCATCCTCATCGCGCCATGCCACGTCGCCGGTATAATATACATTATCGTGCCATGCTTCATTTGTAAGTTGTTCATTGCGGTAATATCCTTTGAAAAGCCCTTCGGGATAACGTTTATCTGTGCGAATCACGATTTGACCTTGCTCGCCTACTTCGGCCGAACGCCCTTCGGGAGTCAGCAAATCAACATCATAATGCGGATTGATTAATCCCATAGATCCCGGTTTTGGTTCAACCCAGGGCGAAGTAAAGAGTGAAAGTGTTGTTTCACTTTGTCCGTAGCCTTCACGGAGTTTGATACCGGTAAGTTTCAGGAATTGTTCATAAACAGCGGGGTTCAACGCTTCACCGGCAATGGTGCAATACTCCAAAGACGATAAATCGTAATGTGTCAGATCTTCACGAATCAGAAAGCGGAAAATAGTGGGAGGTGCACACAATGAAGTAATTTTATATTTCTGAATCATTTCCAACATGGCTGCCGGAGTAAATTTCTCATGATCGTACACAAAAACACAGGCGCCAACTATCCATTGACCGTAAAGTTTTCCCCAAACGGCTTTTAACCAACCGGTGTCTGCAATGGTTAAATGCAAACTATCTTCGCGTAAATTATGCCAGTATTTGGCAGTAATGATATGTGCCAAAGGATATGCGCAATCTAGCAATACCATTTTTGCATTGCCGGTGGTGCCGGATGTAAAACTGATAATAAGTGGATCGTCGTTTTTATTTACGTTGGCAATAGGAGTAAAGGGCGCAGCATTTTCAATTCCTTTGTGAAAATCGAGCCATCCTTCAGGAATAATATGCCCAACCGAGATCAACATTTCCACGCTGGGTGATTCGGGCATGGCATCATTGATGTGTGTGATGATAGGTTCTTCGCCAACGGCTATAATAGCTTTAATATCTGCAGCATTATTGCGGTAAACCAAATCTTTTTTAGTGAGCAAGTGTGTTGCCGGAATGATGATAGCACCAATTTTGTGTAATGCCACAATGGTAAACCAGAATTCGTAACGACGTTTTAGAATAGCCATTACAATGTCTCCTTTTTTGATTCCAAGACTTTGAAAATACGAAGCCGTTTGGTCGGTGTATTTTTTCATTTCGGCAAAAGTGAATTCGTGACATTCACCCTGGTCATTTGTCCACAGAAGGGCTTTCTTATTTGGTTCTTTGGCTGCCCAGGCATCAACAATGTCGTAGCCAAAGTTGAAATTTTCAGGAACTATAAGTTTGTAATTTGCTTTGAAATCTTCAAAGTCTTTGAATTCGGTTTGTTGAAGAAATTTTTCTAACATAAGCAATTCTTTAAAGCATTTATTTGAGGTTGCAAAGGAATATCAAAAATTTAAATACAACAAGAAACAGGGATTAAACTCACTCATTTGGGATAAAATTTCAAATAGAGGGATAAAAAAGCTTATTTTTTTTGACACACAAGTTCTCAGTTGATACGTACAACAGAAACAAAAGGTCACTTCTGTTTTTTTTAGAATGTATTCCTTTTGTAAACCTATGCGTTCATTTATTTCCTTTTGTGATTTTAAATAATCACCGCCAGGAACCTTACTTTTTTTCCATTCAGGGCTTTCATTCCATGTGGTTTTGTCGCATCAAAATAAATGCTGTCGCCTTCGTATAGCGTGATGTTATTCCCTGCAACTTGCATTTGCATGGTACCTTCCAGCAATAGATTGAATTCTTGTCCTGAATGAGAATTGAGATAAAAAGGTTTGTCATTTGGTTCTACAGTAACTTCGAATGGCTCAGCAATTGCATTACGAAATCCGTGAGCCAACGATTGGTATTTGTAAGCTTTGGTACGTTCTATAGTTGTTCCTGTACCTTTGCGGGTAACAGAAAAAGCCAGAGAATGTGGGTCGTTGCCCGAGATTAAGGCTGTAGTTTCTACACCAAAAGTTTGAGCAACTTCGCAGAGAAAACTCATCGGAATATCGGAATTTCCCGATTCGTATTTTTCATAATCAACCTGACTTACATCACATTTTGATGCTGCTTCTTCTGTGGTCAGATCCAACGCATCGCGCAATCCGCGTAGCCGTTCGGCAATTTGTTTGATTTGTGTGTTCATAGTAAATTTAATATTGAATAGAAAATTTATTTAATCCTTTACACAACGAATAGAAAATCCGTACTGTTTTGCTGTACTTGAAGGTAAAGCCAGAGGTGAATTATTGTTTAATGACCAACTGGAAGCATTGTTTGAATCAACTTCAGTTGCTGTCCACCAGTATCCATCTGTTCCAATTCCGTAAAATCCATAAACATTATTTTGTTGTCCAACATACCCACCCGGAAGTGCTGTGAAACCACTGGCATTTGTTGCGGCGGTGTATGTTCCACTCCAATGAGTATTTCCGGTTTCCTTCAATATATCACCGGCAATACTGGCATTTCCTAAATAATTTATCAGGGTTGTCCATTCGGCTTGTGTAGGCACATGCCAACCTGTCGGAGCAATAACTCTGGCATCATTTACAGCATACCAATTATAAAGAGTTCCATAAGTTGTTTTGTTTGTTGAGCTGTTACTGTAATTACAATAGGTACCAGCTGTAAGGCTTGACCATGCAGTTGGATCGCTGGCACTGGAAATCGCATTTCCATTGCGATACTTTGTTACTTTTAAGTTTTCAGCCATCCAAACCTGATTTCCAATCGTTATTGTATGATATGTGTTACCATCATAATCTTCTAATAATGTTGTAAAAGTCAACTCGTTACCGTATGAAGTTCCGGTTTTATTAGTTGCATAACAACGGGCATAATACTTAGTTCCCATTGTTAACCCTGTCATCGCTACAGAAAAATTTCCGGTTCCGGCAGTTGTAGTGGCTTTACTGTTCTTAGTAGTGGGATTAGAACTGGTATTCCAGCAAATGCCACGTTCACTAATTGAAGAACCGGGATCGGAAGGTACATTTCCCCAACCGGTTGCAGTTGATGCAGTTATAGCCGTTAATTTTGTTGTTTGTACAGATGGAAGTAAAGATGAGTCTTTACAGCCATTAGTAAGCATAAAAAGAGATATCGGTAATATAATAGAAATAATAAGTTTATTTATTTTTTTCATAATTCTTAAATTGTTCGGATTCATCCGTAATAAGTTATGTTATTTTATATGAGATGCTTTTAATCCTTTAATTACTGCATTTGTAAAACCTTGCGCTTCCATTTCGTTTAGTCCTTTAATGGTAATACCGCCAGGTGTGGTTACTTTGTCTATTTCCACTTCGGGATGTGTGTTGTTTGCTTCCAACAAGTCGATAGCACCACGTAGAGTTTGAATAACCACTTCTTTAGCAACTCCGGGATAGATTCCCATTTCTACTCCACCTTCTGTTGCTGCCCGGATATAGCGGAATGCATAAGCTATTCCACATGAAGATAATGACATGAAAGCATTGAGTTGTGTTTCAGGGACCAGGAATGCTTTGCCCAATTCGGCAAACAATGAAACGATTAGTTCTTCTTGTTCTTTAGTCGCATTAAATGAAGATATGGTAGAAACGCTTTGCAGTACGTCGATAGCTGTGTTTGGAATAACACGAAACATAGTGGCATCTGTGTTAAAGAAGCTTGCTAACTGAGAAAAATCAACTCCTGCAGCAATAGATACCACGATTTGTTTTTTGTAGTCAATCAGGTTTTCAATTTCTTCAGAAATAACCTCTACTAACCACGGTTTAAGTGCCAAAAGTATAATATCGGCATCTTTAATAATTTCGCGGTTGGAATTACTTACGGTTACTTCAGGAGCAAAAGTTTTAATTACATCAAGATTTGCTTGTGAAATATCACTCACTCTAATGTTTTTCGATTGTATTAATTTCCCTTTTGATAAGCCACGGGCGATGGCACCGCCCATATTTCCGGCTCCGATGATAGCAATTTTAATGTTAGTAGTTTCCATATATTTTTATTTAAAAAACGAGATGTCGTTAGCGAATTGTTTAAAGATACAAAGATAAAATAACTAATTAAAAGCGAGTAAGGAACAATTAATAATTTAAAGAAAATGATATTATATTAACGATTTAATCCCATTGCAAATTAAGATAGAGATTGCTTCTATAGCTGCCTTGTTTTTAGAAGCTGAAACTTATACATCCCCGAATTCCCCAGGGGGTTATGCCGGCACGGTTTAAATCAGTGAGTCGCCATACTGATTGGAATGTAAATATATGTAGAATGTTAGCCAGTCCAACTCCAACTTCCATGTATGGTTTGTTCAGGGGATTCATATAACCCGGATAATCAAGTTGTAATTTGTGCGAATCGTTCAGACTACCATAAGCCATATGAAATGAAAACATCTCACGCAGATTTAGTTCCTTTATAAACGGAATTTTATTTAAAATCACTCCATTGAGCATTAATTCGGAGTGAAGATTTACATATTTATCGGCGCCATATTCCATGTAGTTCATCATGTTGAATAAATAGGTGCTGTAACTGCCGGTCTGGCTAGCAAGTGGAACTTCCAATACCGGGTACGGCACATTTCCCACGTAATTGCCGGTTTCACTTCCGGGCGGAATTTCCAGCAGTGGATATGGCACATTACCTATAATCCATCCGGCTTCAGCAATGTAAGTCAGCTGGCCGATATCCAGTCGCACGTTTTGTTTTATAGATCCAATAATTTTACCATATTGACCCGTTTTGTTTCCAAACTGATATTTCCCGACTTCAAATGTACTATAAATTACCGGTCTTGCATTGGAAATATAAATGCGTTGCATATGGTCATCATAAGTTCTTTCGTCAAACGAGAAGCGGGTAGAAACGGTTGCCGACTGGTGGAGTAAGCTCGAAGCTACATTTACGCCATTAATTTGCATTGGCATGGATTCATTTTCGAGTAATCGATTGGATCTAAGATATATATTTGTTTCAATGTCTGAATTCCAATCATTGGCAAATGTGACTGAGTATTCTTTTCGTCCACTCATTTTTCCGGCCGAAATAAATGCCAAAATTGAAGTTGTGATATCCTCATCTCCTGTAATCAAAGGATTTTCACGAAAGATGAAATCGTTGTAATTATAGTCCACCCGACGATAATCGTCAGTATAATTAAAGCTGAGTATCCGACGTTTTTCTCCCGGAATTTTGAATTGAGCAAAAGTTGAGTATTTAACAGCCTTATTTCTAAAGGCATAACCGGCAAAACCACCAAGCGAAATATTTTTCCACAATTTCTCGTTGGTCTTTAAAGGTAAAGTAGCCCGAAATCCCTCCACGTTGGTTAAACGCATAAGTTGTTCAATCTTTCCAATATCAAATATACCGGCTGGAATATACCCGGTTAAAGCAACTTTGGCTATAAATTTGGCTGTACGAAGTAAACCGGTATTATTCAGGCTTTTCAGTTTATCGTCTAAGGTTGTTTTGTCGTAATTACTTTGCGCAAAATTACTATCGTTTAGCAACAAAGTTGTGTCCCCGAAATCATATGTAGATGTGCGTTTTACGAAAATTTCAGGTTTTGGGTGTAAACTGTCGGCCAGCAATTCATAGTTCATATTCAAAGCCATATCTTGCGATTTGCACATCCAATGCTTGTTTTGCTGTAGCGTAAATTTTTCGGAAATACGTAGGTTGTGAACGAAATTAATGTTTGCTTTGGATGGCAGTTCTGCATCAATTTTCGTCAAAGCAAGTGTTGCCGAATCAAGCCAAAGCTTACCATCGAATGCCAGATTTTTTAGATTTTTAGTTCGGAAATGAATTTCGTATTGTTTACCGGTTTCACTTTTCAGGCTGTCGGCCAAATAATAATCGTAGTAAGAATTTCCTACATTTGCCAACGGACTAATCATACTTTTTCCGAAAACGGAAACGGTATTTTCGTAGAAATTCAGTTCGGTAGCCATTTCGCCAACCAGTCTTTCCAGTAGTTCTTCACCACTTTGGGGCGAAGAAAATATATTTTTTGAAAGTTGTTTTTTGTCAGTGGAAGTGAGTTGATATTTGTTTTCAGCCATGTACAACGGTAGAACCATGGCCGAATCTTTTTTGGAAATATTTCCGGTTTTTAATTGGTCGAAAATCCGTTTATTCATCCACCAGGGTTGATTAATTTTGTTCAACAGCACTAAGTTTTGCTCGGTACTTTGCGCTCTAAATCCTGTTTGACGGCTAATATCATTTATCTTTCGCATTAACCGAACTCTTTTCATCAAATCAATGGCCGGGTTAACTCCCGGCATTACCAACGCTTCCTGAAGTAAGGTGTTTTCTTCAGTCATCTCTATTTGTACGCCTACACTTTGTCCGGGTTTTATTTTTATTTCCTGGGATTTATACCCTATTGAAGAAAAGAGAAGCGTTGATTCTTTGCCTGTGTAACGTATTAAAAAATATCCTTCTTCATTGGTTTGTACAATTTTCATTGAGTTCTTGAAGCGGATATTTACGTTGCTGATAGGACTTTTGTCGCCGATGTTCAGCACCTGACCAACTACCACGGTTTCTTGTGCATAAATGGAAAACGGAATGAATATTAATAGCAAAATTACCCTAAATCTCCCAAAGGGGGATTTGAGAAACGTTGTCTCTATTAATTTTTGAATTATATTTATCAATTTCAATTGCGTTTTCAATTTATATTTTCCAATTGTATCTTAAAGTTCCCCCGGGAGTATAATAAAGGAACTTGTCATTTTTTTCTATAAAAAGGATGACATTCCAAAACTGTTCTTCGTAGGAAATGTACATCAATATGTGTATAAAGTTCTGTTGTAGTTATTGATTCGTGACCAAGTAACTGCTGAATGGCGCGTAGATTAGCTCCATTTTCCAACAAATGCGTTGCAAACGAATGTCGAAAAGTATGTGGACTCACATTTTTTCTGATTCCCGCTAACCCGGCCAGTTCTTTTACTATTTTAAAAATCATATCGCGTGTCAATTTCGTACCCCGACGATTTAAAAACAGATAATCTTCATTTCCCTTTTTTATATTCAGTAAGTTTCTGTCAATCTTCCAAAGCTCAATTTGTTTCAAAGCTTGCGGTGACATAGGCACAAGTCGTTGTTTACTTCCTTTGCCTTCCACCAACATATATCCTTCTTCCATGTATAGCTTAGACAATTGAAGCCCTATTAATTCTGAAACGCGTAGCCCGGAGCCATAAAGCACCTCAATGATGGCTTTGTTGCGTTGCCCTTCCGGCTTTGAAAGATCAATAGACGCTACAATATCATCAATTTCTTTTACTGATAATACTTCCGGCAGACGCAATCCTATTTTCGGACTTTCAAGCATTTCAGTCGGGTCGTTATCGAGAATATTCCTGTAAATAAGGAAATGATAAAACGACTTTATACTTGATAAAATTCGGGCTTGCGACCGCGGGTGAATACCCAGACTACTTATTTCAATAATAAAATCGCGTAAAACTTCTGTTGTTGCTTTTTCCAGCTGAATATGAGCATCCGACAAATATCCTGATAATTTTTGCAAATCGCTCTCGTAAGCATCTATCGTATTGTTCGATAAGGCTTTCTCAAGTTTTAAATATAAATGATATTCATCCGGGATTGGAAGCATTGTTCAATTTATTTGTCGTAAGTTAACATTTCGTTTGAAACGACTTGCAAAGATATGAAAGAAAGTTGAACTAGTAAATTGTTGAATTCATATTGTTTACAAATGAAGCATCAATTTTTCAACCCGGATTTGAATAAATATTCTATCTTTGTTGTCTCGAAAAGAATACTTATTGTTTTAATGAATCATTAATAGAAAAGAATTTTTATGAAAATCAACAAATACATTCTAACGCTTTGTTTTCTGGGGTTAGCGCTTTCTATATCGGCATACGATGCTGTAGGACATAGAATTATTGCTGAAATAGCCTATCGAAATTTGACTGATAAAGCTCGTACTCAGGTTGATAAAGTACTTGGCAAACATGGAATTGTTTACGAAGCGTCTTGGGCTGATGATGTGCGGAGTGACAACAAATATGCTTATAGTTATCAATGGCATTATCAGGATTTAGATGACAACATGACTTCGAACGATATTAAAAAATTGCTTGAGAATCCAAAAGCTGAAGGTGAACATTTATTTTTTGCTCTTGACACGCTTACTTCCCGTTTAAAAAAAGACAGGAACGATGCCGAAGCACTGAAATTTATTGTTCATTTTGTTGGCGACTTACATCAACCGTTGCACCTTGGACGCAAGGATGATAAAGGGGGAAATACAGTTGACTTCAACTGGTTTGGCCGGAAAACAAATCTTCATTCGGTGTGGGATGGTTCGCTGATTGAAAGTCAGAAAATGTCGTATACCGAATTTAGTCAGTATTTGCAGGATAAATATGAAGCCCGCAAAGCTGAATTCAAAAAACAAAATATTCTTCAATCGGTAGAAGCTGTGTATGCTGTTCGAAACATGATTTACAGTTACGACATGTCCGACAAAAGTAATTATCACTATGTGTATTTCTTTGCCAATAAACGCGATGAAATGCTTTACCGCGGAGGCATTCAACTGGCCAATGTGCTGAATGCAATTTATAAATAAGATTTTATCTTACATACAAAGAAACCGCTTGTCATCCCCGGATGGTAAGCGGTTTTTATTTATTTGTTCGGCTTTCCCAAGGCGTTACCCTTTCAGGACTTTAGCTTGGGCTGGAATATGTCCGACTTTCAGTCTTCTATAGTCTTGGCTACTTTCTCCGCTTTCGCAGGTCTTTGACCGGTACTTCTTTTCATTTTATTTGTCACGGGTCACAGACCCGCGGCATCAGGAGATTTTATAAGTTTTCAATAATTAAATAACTTCCATATTTTACTTTGATTTTATTGAACCGTTTTACTTTATCATCAAATATAACTTCATCTCCTTTTCTCCATCTAATTCTCCAGTCAAATTTACAAGGGAATATAATCGGTTTAACAAGTTGTTTTGACTTGGATCTAAACTTTAATTGCCATTGCCAATCTGGATTACTATCTGTTGTTTCCCAAGGTTCACTGCTCCATAATTCAATTACTTCAGCATTTATTTCTGTGTCTTTAATTGATTTAGGCTTTTGGGAGTCAACGAGCATTCTAAAAAGTTCAACATTGTCTTTTTTAATTTTAAAGTTTTCTGGAAACTTTCTAAATTTATTTTTTTTCCAGAAATGTATAGAATTAGTTGGTGAACATTCTAAATCAACAGTCATAATACCAGCGTTTTTGAGATACATAAGTAGTTGATTTGCTATAATCTTACCATATCCATATTTTCGAAAATCAGAATGAACTTCAGCAATCACAATTACTGCTGAAAATTCCGTGTAAAATGCCCATGTGATAAATCCTATCACTTTCTTATTAACAGACATTATTGCCATTCTATTTTCGTCAAAATGTTGTTTAATAATGCCTATATTGCAATAAAAACCGGTATTATACTTTTTATATTCAGAATAGAGCCATTCACTGATTTGCTTAAATTCAGACTCATTCGGTTTGAAATTTATATTTATTGTAGTATTCATTTTAATACTAATTGATTTCTCCATGTACTTATATTTCAATTTTATCAATCTCTTTCATCAATCTGTCTCTTTCCGACAATGCAATAATTATTTTTTGACAATGCAAAATGTCTTCAAACTCTAACTTTTCAACGTTTGAAGATTCTAATATATGAATCTTTTGTCCACTCGATTACAAATCCAAACTACTAGATACATCTACTAAGACGAGGCTTTTAATCCTTAACACACCGTACTGATAACCCTTTCCGCCTACAGTAGTCGTAGTACATGTCGTCGATGCTATAGAGTATATTCACGTAGCTGTATGTTGAGAACATAGACCTGTACTTAGCGACGGTGATACCGTCAAAAGTACTATTGTCCTGAGTGGAACTCCACCAAGAACCATTAGACCCAATGCCTTGGAAAGTACCTCCGTCCCCCTTACGGTAACCGCAAGGAAGTGCAGAAAAGCCGGTAGAATTGTTAAATGTAAGGTTGCAGCCAATAGCTTCGGGTACGCTGTAAGCCGTCCAGTCGGTTATGGCAGCAAGGGCTTTAGCTACACTTAGAGATGTTCCTAAATGAGTGGTTACATAATTAGTTAAGGTTGTCCATTCTGCATCGGTAGCTACGTGCCAACCCACTGGAGCTACGTTGCGACTGTCAGCTACAGCATAAAAATTGTAAAGATGCCCGTATTTTGTTCCGTTGGTTGCATCGTTGTTATAATCACACCGTGCACCTGTTGATAAACCCGTCCATGCAGTATTGCCAGTAATATTGGCAATAGCATCACCGTTGCGGTAATGGGTGGTTTTCAAATTTTCTGCCATCCATGTTTGTGTACCAATTGTTACAGTTGTGTAATTGTTGCCATCGATATCTGTGACTAAAATTGGAAGCAAGTCGTTTTTCTCGGTCGGGTCACAAGAAATAAGCAGAAATGCTATTGCAATGCATAAGAAGAAAGGAAGTCTGTTTGTTTTATTCATAATAGTTTTTTTTTACTTACCGTTAAATGCTATTCAGCCGTAAATAAACATAGGTGAATTAGTTGTTGTGATCTTGTTGTCTATTCGTTGCAAGTTTTTCTAAAATTTCTAATGTGTAGTCTGGTAATTTTCCTTCAAAGTATTCGATTATTAATGGATTTCCAGTAAGGTAATGACTTACTAAAGTAACCCAGTCTTCAACTAACAAATGTCCATTGATTTTAAAAAGTTTCTGGGAAAGAGTTTTTAGTTGGTAGCTATTTTTACTATTGTAATTGAAATCATTATCACGCCTTTGATAATACTCTTCTTCTGTGTAAAAATGGATTGCCCCATCAAAGTGTCTAAATACTTTGTTTTGGCTATCAAATTCTGCATGTATGTATTTCACTGGATAATATTCAATACCATCTTTTTTAATTTTGTTTTCACTTGTCTTAAATTCTTCTGCTTGAAAAACTTTAATTCCTTGTTTCGTAGCCCATTTAATATCGAGTGAATATGTGTCACCAAAGATAAGCTTTATATCAAATGAGGCTATATCAAGTGGAGGTCTTAGTTTTACAATTCCATCTTCAATGTCAGAAATGGTATCTTTAAATTTAGCACCATACCAAGTGTCAAATTCTAAATATAGGGTATTATCAACATTTACTCTAACTCGATTATTATCTATCGCTAAGTATTTTTGTATGTCTTTCTTATTGTAACTCCAAAAAAGGTCGATAAACCTTGGTGAAAAATTACTATTTTCATTATGTCCTCGTCTAAAATATGGGTGAGCCATAACCATGTATCTGTCAGAATAGTAGTATCCAGACGCTCTAGGCTTCTTCTCAAATTCTTTTTCTAAAATATCAAGATCAACTAATTCTTCTTTGTCAACTATAATCTTGTCATTCAGTTTTGTCACCAAATTGGGGTAATTTGCGACAATCCCAATTGTCTGAATATAATCAAAGTTGTCCTTAGTCAGTTTAATTTGTTTCGTTTCACAGAAGTCAATAAAATTTTGTATTAGAGTCGCATTTTCAGTCAGTTTTTCATTTCTTCGTTCTGCTCTTTGTCTCAAATAATTATCATATATTTCATTCTTGTCTTCCATAATTTTGATTTGGCGTTGTTTTTTTTACCATAGCACCTAACACCCATATATCCCCAGTTTACTCACTATATTCCTTGTTTTGGCTGGATATACCCAGTTAACTGAGCATATATCGTATTTATGGATAAGTGTTTTCTCTTTTTCCAGCACAAACATACAAAAAACATTTAACCTAATACCTTTTTCTTTGTATTATTTGTTAGGAAACAAAAAAGCAGAGCTGTACTTACGCACAGCTCTACAAATTAAAGGATTTACCCTACAATAATAGAACTTACTGTAGCGCTCCACGGACCGTATTCGCCACGGGTATTTACCCATCGCAGCCAGTAGTAGGCCATGATGTTGGCTTGCTTACCTTCGTAGGTAATGGTGTACGAATAGGTGGTTGACACGCCCAGATAACTCAACTCGGAGGCATCTTTGGGTGCTTCGCCGCCCAATTTTGACCACACCTCGCAACCATGTACTCCGGCGGGTTTGGCTTTGCTTTGAGGCGTGGCCTGATCGCTGAGGTGAATGGTGTGCTGCAAGCGTACCGCAAAATCTACTGTTCCCAATGGGCTGGTAGCTGGTACCGGTGTAGCAGTACGTGTTCCCGATTTAACCGTTAAACCCATTAGGGTGCGGTCGCTGTCGGTCACATTACCGTTGTAAGACAGGTTTTCGATCACAAACTTACGAATCTCTTTTTTGTATTCGTAAGCCGCATCGTTTTTTGCCTGTACATCGGCAGCCGTACGGTTTTGTTTGTTACTCGCCTTCGAAAACGCTGTGTTCCAAAGACTCTGTTTTGATTCCAGTGACTCAAGCTTGTTGGCACTGATTCCCCATGCTTCAAGGTTTTCTTTGGTCTTAGTTACCAATGATCTTTGCCACAAATCAAATTCGGGGTCGCTACCAGGCACATAATCTGGCATAACTTTCTGAATTTAGAGGGTTAAACTTCATTTTATCTATCTCGGAAATAAACAGGATGAATTGTCGATCATTCTGTTCCTGTTGTGGGGGTATAGTTGAGAGGAATATTTCATTCGCACCTTGGAACGTATGTTTTATTCCTTTGTCTATAGCTTTTCTGGATGTTATAAAAATATATCTTAGCTTTTTGAAAATATGTTTTATCGATACAAAAACTCTTGATGTTGATCCAAAAAGTACGCCGCCTGATCTGAAAGGAATATTGAGGCTTATAAAAACTTTTTGGAAGCTTAAAGTTGGAAGGTTTAAGCCTCCAACATGTTTTTTGATAGAGCAAGGAAGTTTCCGCCCCGGGCAGGGCATAGCTTTATGAATCGGAAAAGTTTCCGTAAGACTACAAAAATATTTCATAAGCCTCCAACAAGTTTCTATCTCAATAAAGTGCGCAACTTTAAGCTTACAGAAAGTTTTTATAAGTCTCCAAAATATTTTTGCAGGTATACAGAAAGTTTTTATAGTAATACAGAAACTCGTTGGACAAGGAAAGAATGTTTTCTTATCGGGAAATATTCTTCTCGGATTCTTAGTAAAAGAACTCCGAATGGGTCTGAAACATTCATTCCAGGGATTGAAAGTTTCCCTCCAAAACAGGAAAGAATATTGCTGAAGCAGAAACAGCTTTTTATCGTTAGATAAAAAGCTGTTACTTTTCAAACAATTAAAAAAAAGAGGGAATAGTGATAGTGAACAGAGAAAAACGGTGCGCTGACGCGCTATGATAGAATGATGAAAAAAGCTAATTAAAGCTTTGCATATAAAGTATATACAATTAATTGTGGCTGCAGTAAACCACGTTGTAAAAGATGGAGTCATGCGTAAACGTAAACAGATATTTAATAATAAACAGATTGTTAAGTATGGCAAATTTAATAAATTGTTTACAATTAATGCAAATGTTTTGCGAAGTTTTTTTTATGTTATAAAACATATCTTTTATCTTATTATTTCGGAGTGTCGGTTAATAAGGCAATTCATAGGAGTCCGACTAAAGAGCGACATTATACATTGATATAAGTTAACGTGAGTTCGATATAAGCAAACAGCTAACAATCAATTAAAAGTGGATTTTAGAATCCTGAAAAGGATTCAATGTGAATTGAAAATCGGCGTAGCCAATAACCGCGGGTGTAACCCATGGATTGGAATGATAGCAAAGCAAGAACCCCGAATGGGGTTCAATATCAATATATTATCTTACTGTTCAACCCACTTCGGGGTTGGAATTGTGTTTTGATTTTCATCCCCCGGTTGCGCTTTGCTTACCGGGGGTTATGCACATTTAGCCACTCCGTGGCAATAAATAGTTTTTCAGCAGACCCTAATTAAAACCACGAACCAACGGTCAGCGAAGCTAATTGCACGAATTCCCACAAATTAATTCGAGAAATAATTTGTGGGAATATGAATTGTCACGAATGAATATACGACATTTAATTGTTCGTCCTACTTAGTTCCGGTTACTTATCTACATCTGCTTATTCCAACATTATTTCTGATTCCTGTATTCTTTGGGAGTGAGATGATATTTCTTGGCAAACTCCCTGTAGAAATAAGCTTTGTTATTGAATCCACAGGTGTACATAATTTCCTGTACGGTTTTGTTAGTTGTTTTCAAAAGTTTTTCAGCCTGCTTCAACCGGATAGAACGAATATATTCGGTAGGCGTCTGTCCGATGATTTCTTTCATCTTCCTATAAAGCTGCATTTTGCTAAGGGCTGTTTCGCTGGCAATGAAGTCGAGCGTAAGCGATTCATTATCCATTTGGTCGTGAATAATTTGCGTGATTCGAAGCATCAGGTCTTTATCTTCTTTGTGTACCAGTTTTCCTTCGAACTGTTCCAATGCCGCGTAAGCCGACTCGCTGTATGCCAAAACGGCCTGATTGCGATGTAGCAAACTTTCTATCAGGGCCTCTAAATGCCGCGGATGAAATGGTTTACTCAGGTAGGCATCGGCTCCGACTTCGAGCCCTTCAATCTGACTTTCCACCGAGCTTTTGGACGAAAGTAAAATGATGGGGATATGCCGTGTGAGCTCTTGTTCTTTCATTGTTTTGACAAACTCAACGCCGTTCATTACCGGCATAATAATGTCGCAAACAATGATAAGCGGCATTCTGATGCGCATCAGTTCAATGGCTTCTTGTCCGTTTGCTGCTTCGGCTACTTCGTACCGGTCGGATAAAAAATCACTCAGCAGTTCGCGAATTTCCTTTTCATCATCAATTATCAGCACCATACCCTCTTTTTTTGTATCGGGAATGGAAATCCGGATTTTATCATGCAGTTCATCTTCATTAGTTTCTACTATTGATTTTGGAATTGGAGCTGCAGAATTTATAGAGTTTTGGGTTTTGTCCAACGCAAGTTCCGGCAGACTGACGATAAAAGAGGTTGAGGTTTCCCCATCACTTTCCACGCTGATAGTTCCCTGCAGTACTTCTACAATGTTTTTGCACAGTGCCAAACCTATGCCATTGCGTGTTTCTATACCTTTTGAAACCTGCATTTCGAAGCGATCCAACACTTCGAAACGGTCGAAAATGCTTTGTTGGTAAGCTAGTTTTATTCCCACACCTGTATTGGTAACGCGAATAAAAAGCCGATCGTCAATTGTTTCCACCACTACATTTATTTCATGATTGGCAGGCGTATATTTTACCGCGTTTGAAACCAGATTGAATACAATTTTTTCAATACTGTCGCGATCTGTTTGCCAATGAAAAGTTTTTGGAGAAAAGGTAAGTGATAGTTGAATTTCTTTTTGCTCCAGCACTTCCATAAAGTTGTCAATCACAAATTTTACAAGTTCAGGAATGTACACCCGTTCAATTTTCAATTGCAAATGTCCTGTTTCAGCTTTGCGGAAATCAATCAGTTGTTGAATCAGGGTCTGCATCCTTTCGGAATTTGATTTGATAATATTGATGTATTTTCGGGTAAAACCATCGGTGGCGTGTGTTCGAAGTAACTGTTCACATGGTCCGTAAATAAGAGTCAGAGAATTTGAAAATTCATGGGCAATGTTGGTAAAAAAACGCAATTTGGCTTGATGAATTTCTTCTATTTTTTGTTTTTCAAGTTCTTTCAGTAAGATATTATTCCGGGCATTTAATTGATTTTTTATAAATCGATGAATAACAATTACCAGCCCAATGAGCAACACAAAGTAACAAAAATAGGCGATTGTACTTGCCCACCATGGAGGACGCATGATAATTGGAAGCGAAAAATACTGTTCGCTCCATATTTTATCAGCATTGCTGCATCGAACTTTCAGGGTGTATTTTCCGGTTGGTAAATTGGTAAATACAATGGTGTTGGAAGTTCCCAGTTGAATCCAGTCTTTTTGATATCCTTCCAACAGGTACGAAATCTCACATTTAGTGCCTGAAAGATAATCGAGCGGAATAAATTTAAAGCTGAAAGATTTGATTTTGTAGGACAGAATTAATGTTTGATCCGAAGATTTCATTGCCAGGAAATCGGAGAAATTCGTTTCAATATTGTCAACAAAGAAAGCGTCCATTATTAACGAAGGTATGTAGTTGCTATGGGTTATTTCCAACGGGTTAAACACATTGAAACCGCTAATTCCTCCAAAATAAAATTGGTGTGAATAGGGACTTTGGTAAAATGCACCATCCGAAAATTCGTTGTTTTGCAATCCATCTTTTTTGAAATAGGAAACTATGCGTGTGTTTTTTCGGTCGTGAACCAACTCTGCCAAACCCTTGTTGGTGCTGAGCCACAAATTATGTTCTTTATCTTCCAGAATGCCGTGAATGGTGTTGTTTGGCATACCTTCTTTTTCAGTATACCGGGTAAAAACAGGTTTGCCGTTTTCAAACCGAATGAGCTTATTCAGCCCCATACTTGTACCTGCCCACAAAATTCCCCGGGTATCCTTGTACAGGCAAAGAATATCATCGCTGCTGATAAAATCGGACGAATTGGACGAAAACCGGAAGTTTTGGAACTGCTCGGTTTGACGGTTAAATCTGTTGAGCCCACCTCCGCGTGTGGCAATCCACAAATGAGATGCATCGTCGCGGATAATGGAATAAACAATATTGTTACTCAGCGATGAGTGGTTATTTTTGAAAATATATTGTTTGTAATTTTTTATGGAATAAGGATTTGTGCTTCGGTCTATTTCGAGTTTGTACATGCCATAACCGCTTGTTCCTACCCACAAAACGTTGTTATCAGTTGGTAAAATGGAGTAAACCGACGATAGATTTACTTTGCGCCGGAGGCTGTCATTGACCAACAAAGTACACATTTTTAGTTTTTTAGTGTCGTAATAATTTATTCCGCGACCATCGGTTCCTATCCAGTATTCATTTTCCTGTCCTTCGACGACGGTGAAAACAGAATTATTGAGCAAGCCGTTAGCAGTTGTAAAGTGCTGGTTAAAGCCTGATTCCTGATTATCTGTTTTTCGATTGAAGGTATAAATTCCGCTTCCTTTTGTTCCTACCCAAAGTGCTCGGTTACGGTCTTCAAAAAAAGTACGAACAGCGCTACTGCCAAAAGCCGGAATATTTTCGGCGGAATAAGTATGGAACTTCTCGCGCGATGGAGATAATTGCCAAACACCCTGTGTGTCGGTACCCACCCAGACAATTTGTTGTGTTCCGGCAATAAGCGATAAAACAGAAACATTCGGCAAAACTGTTTCAAGGACATTTGTTTTCAAATTGTAGCGATACAAACCGCTTGCTGCACCCCACAACTGATAGCCGTTCATAAAAAGCATAGCTCTTAAAACTCCTGTTTTCTCTGTTTTTATAGGTGATTCAATTACAACACCTTCCGAAATATGGTACGAATAAAACTTTTCGTCGGTAGTTTGCATCCATATTTCATTGTTGGAGTGATAAAATACCGATTCAATATTTTTCACATGTTGAAATTGCACAACATTTTCAATAGCAGGAGTTTTGGATTTTCCCTTTTTGAAAACGATTTTAAACAATACTTTATCTTCGGTATATACCCAAAGATTATCATCCAGATCGAAGAATATTTTCTTAGTCCGGAAGTTTTGAATGGCTTTCAGATGTTCGAATTGATGCGATACAGCATTAAAAAAGAAGACTCCCTGTGCATAAATAGATGCAAATATGCGGTTTGAACTGTTGCGGGCAATGTAAAATGAATGTTCGCTAAAGATTGTTTGATTCCCTTTATCCGTAAAAAACCGCTCAAATGTATTTTTTCGTGTATCCAGTCGGTTGATACCACGATCTGTGGCTATCCATTGAATGTTTTTTTGTTCTTCTACAATATCCCGGATAATATTATTGCTGATACTTTGTGCATTTCCCGGGTCAGGCTTGTATGTTTTGAAATTACGACCATTATACACGTTTAATCCATCCCAGGTACCAAACCAAAGCAATCCGCTTGAATCCTGGTAAATGGAGTTGATGGAACTGTTGGAAAGTCCATCATTGTTGGTCAGATTCACTATATCATAGTTTTTAGCTGATAGCGAAAATGAGATTAAAAGGCAAAATATTATCAGTGTGTTTTTCATACAAATTAAAAATTTGCTATATGGTTATGCAAATATACTATAATAAGATGTTGGACACAGGAAATCGAAGTATCTATTTTTGACAAAAGAGTATCATTCTGTCAGAATATAAAATTGGTATACTCATTTGTAAGAATAAGACACCTTGTTGCTCGTATTACCAATCTATATTTGCACTCGGTTAACTATTAAATCAAAAACAAATATTATGGATATTGCAAAACGATCAATAAAAAATCCATTGTTACGTCCCGGTGATCTCAAAGCCGGAATCAATGGAATGGAAATTACCTGTCTACTTAATCCGGGTGTATTCCGCATGAATGGAAAAACATGGCTTCTGCTCCGTGTTGCCGAACGTCCAAAACAAATAGAAGACAAAATAAGTTTTCCCATTTATACCAATGGAAAAATCGAAGTACTCAGCTTTGATAAAAACGACCCACAACTTGATGCCACCGATCCGCGTGTCATTCTTTATGAAGGAAAAAACTACTTAACAACATTATCCTATCTGCGACTGGTTTGCAGTGATGATGATATTCATTTCTACGAAGATCCTGCATATCCACCCATTTATGGCGAAGGTGATCTGGAAGCTTTTGGCATTGAAGATTGTCGTGTGGCTACTATGGAAGATGGTTTTTACCTCAGCTTTACCGAAGTTTCGTCGGTAGCCGTGGGCGTTGGTCTTATTGCCACCAAAGATTTTCAACACCTCGACCGCAAAGGAATGATTTTCCCTCCGCATAATAAAGACTGTGCTTTATTCGAAGAAAAAATAAACGGCATGTATTACGCACTTCACCGACCAAGTAGCCCCGAGCTGGGTGGAAATTACATTTGGTTGGCACAATCGCCGGACCGCGTGCATTGGGGAAATCATAAGTGTGTAGCCATTACCCGCGACGGAAGTTGGGATTCGACACGCGTTGGAGCCGGTGGCGCACCTATTAAAACCTCCGAAGGCTGGTTGGAAATTTATCATGGAGCCAATGGCGATCATCGTTATTGTCTGGGAGCTTTATTACTCGATTTAAATGATCCATCCAAAGTACTTGCCCGCAGCGAGGAACCCATTATGGAACCGATTGCGGAATATGAACAAACCGGATTTTTCGGAAATGTAGTATTTACAAACGGACATTATGTGAATGGAGATACCATTAAGATATTCTACGGAGCCAGCGATGAAGTGATTTGTAGTGCCGAGTTTTCCATTACCGAAATTTTAAATTCATTAAAGAAAATCTGATGACCAATAAATTGACCGGAGAATTTGCATTCTTCAAAACCCAGCCTAAGAACGTTCGTACTATATTGGTAACCAATATGCTGTATGCACTGATATTGCCGATTATTGAAATTTTTGTCGGTGCATATATCATGCGGAATACCGGAAATTCATCGTATGTAGCCATTTATCAATTGTGCATGTACGTTGGGGTGGTGAGCACTTCGGTGTTGAATGGAGCTTTACTCAAAATTTTCAAAGTGAACCGGTTGTATAGTTTTGGAATTATTCTTACCGCAATTTCATTGATGGTGATGATGTTTGTCCAATCGCTGGGGATAGTTCAGCTGGGTATTGCCGGCTTTGCACTCGGAGCATCCACCGGTTTCTTCTGGACCAACCGTTATTTGCTTACGCTCAATTCTACAAACGATCAGAACCGGAATTATTTCTTCGGACTCGAATCATTTTTCTTTTCGCTTTGGAGTATTGTAGTGCCGTTAATCGTTGGCGTATTTTTAGCAAGTATCGATGGTAAAATGCTGTTTGGTCATATATTCGATGTAAATGCCGGTTATAAAATTATTACCGTGGTGGTATTCTTTATTGCCATTGGTGCTTGCATTGTATTGGCTAAAGGTGATTTTGTCAATCCAGTTCAAAAAAAGTTTGTCTATTTTAAATATCATGTTTTATGGCAAAAGTTCCTGGCACTGGCTGGTCTGAAAGGAATGGTTCAGGGTTTTTTGGTCACTGCACCGGCTATTCTGGTTATGCGCCTGGTTGGTAATGAGGGTTCTTTGGGACTTATTCAGGGAATTGGCGGTGGTGCCACGGCCATTATTGTTTACGTTCTGGGACGTCTTGCAAAGCCGAAACACCGGATGTATATTTTCGGATTCGGGTTGGTGGTGTTTTTTATCGGAACTTTAGTGAATGGAATTATGTTCTCTGCATTAGGTGTCATCATTTTTGTACTTTGCAAAGTGCTTTTCCAACCGCTGCACGATTTGGCTTATTTTCCTACCATGATGAAGACGATAGACGCTGTTTCCGGTATTGAAAAACGAAATGAATATGCTTACATCCTGAGCCACGAAGTTGGTTTATTCTTTGGGCGCGCCTCCGGAATGATCTTGTTTATTTCACTGGCCTATTTCGTTTCAGAAATTTTCGCTTTGAAATATGCATTAATCATTGTGGCTGCACTGCAATTAATCTCATTGCCTTTGGCAAGACACATAATCAAAGAAATTGATACAAAATACACAGAAAAGGCAGATGCAGCAGAAGTGAAAACGGTTTTGATACCGGCAGTGGAAGAATTAAAAAACTGATACCTGTTTGTTTTTCTTAAACAAGTTATAATAAGATAATCGGGTCTCGCGATTTCCAATCGCGTTATGAGATTTTAAGATGCGATTAGAAATCGCAAAACCCAGTTTAATAGAAGTGAAAAGATTACACAAATGAAAACTACTAAATCAACTCTTTTTTTCATTTTCCTTACAGGCGTATTTTTTTCGTGTAAGGCGAATGATAACTACGGAACTCAGGTTATACAAACCATTATTCCGCGGATAGAATTGATGTCTAATACACCTAGTCCGTATAAGATTATCGATTGGAAAAAGAAGGCAAAAGATTACGATGCTTATGTATTCGATTTTAATCCGAATGTTCCGGCAGGCTCCATGATTTGGCTTGACAACAGCCAGCGCAATTTACCGCAAATCACTTTCGGACTTTACACGGCTATCAATGATGTCCGTCAGGGTCCTACGCACAACAATGGAGAGTTTCACGAAAGTCTGAATTCGCTTTCGGCAATTTTGGGAGCAGGTTTAATGGGAATTGATAAGACACATCAGAATGGCTACAACTATGTGAAAATGATTCAGAATTATTTCAATTCAGGAACAGGATGGAACATTATGATGAACAATACTTGTCCGGAAATAGCTCAGCAAGGTGGGGGTTACGGTCGCGACTGGTGGTACGACGTGTTGCCGAATGTGTTGTTTTACGCTGTGTGTAATGTATTTCCAAACGTAGATAATGCAGATAATATTCAACGTAGCATTGCCGAACAGTTTTGTAAAGCCGATTCGGTGCTGAATGGAAATTACGATTATTCGTATTTCAATTATGGACAAATGAAAGGAATGGTTAGCCAGATTCCGTTTCAGCAGGATGCTGCCGGCGGACACGGTTATGTGCTTTATGCCGCTTATCAGAAATATAAAAATGTACGGTATCTGGCACATGCCAAATCGGCCATTGCGGCTCTGGATGGTCAAAAGGAAAGCCGGTTTTATGAAATTTTGCTACCCATGGGAATTTATACCGCTGCACGCTTGAATGCCGAACAAGGAACCAATTACAATGTAGAAAAAATGATGAATTGGGTTTTCGAAGGTTGTAAGAGCCCGAAAGGGAGAAACGGTTGGGGTGTGATTGTTGGTAAATGGGGTAAATATGATGTCAGCGGATTGCAGGGAAGCATCATTGATGGCGGTGGATATGCTTTCCTAATGAACAGCATGAAAATGGCCTGGCCTCTTGTTCCGATGGTAAAATACCAACCTCAGTTTGCCCGCGCCATTGGTAAATGGATGCTCAACAATGTAAACTCAGCCCGGTTATTTTTTCCCAATGAAATTCCTGCCGGAAATCAATGGTTGCCCGAAATGAAAAACTATACACATTCGGTGGTTGCTTACGAAGGGCTGCGCTATTCCGATTGCTATAACAAGCCCGAACTGAAAGATGTGCATCCGGTGGCTCTGGGCGATGGTCCAAACTGGAACCCCAAGAACCCGAAAGAAAGCATGTTCAGCTTGTACAGCACCTCGCCGGTTGGTATTATGGGAGCTATTGTTGATACAACGGATGTGAAAATGATTCTGCGATTAAACTGTAATAAAACAGATTTTTATGCAAACACCACCTATCCAACTTATTTGTATTACAACCCATACACGGTGTCAAAAACGGTAACATATCATCCTTCCGGAAATGTAGATGTATTTGATATTGTAACTAAAAAATATATTGCAAAAGCAATTTCGACCGATTATCAAATCGAAATTCCGGCAGATCAGGCAAGTTTGTTGGTGGAATTACCCACTGGAGTTAAAATAGAGAAAAGGAAAAATTCACTGGTTGCAAATGGAATAACTATCGCTTATAAATAGTTACAAGTTAACAGTTACGAGTTGACAGTTACAAGACAGTTTATCTGTGTTTTGCTTTCGGGCAAATAGATCACTAAATATTATTTATCACTTAAATAATCTTCTTTTTATTAATTTTATATCTCAATTAAAATGAAAAAAACACTATTTCTAATTTTTCTAAGCTTTTTCAGCTTGGCAATGCAGGCACAGACTATTCAGCTAAAAGGAACAGTTAAAGATGCAGGAACAAACGAAGAGCTTATAGGGGTAAACGTAATTGTAGTAGGTTCTAAAACCGGAACAGTTACAAGTATAAATGGCGACTTTGAAATCTCGGTGCCACAAAACGCGACTTTGAAAGTGTCGTACGTAGGTTATAAATCGCAGGAAATTAAGCTATCTGGTTCGGGACAGATAACATTGAATGTTAAGCTCGAATCTGATAACCAGAGAATTGATGAAGTCGTGGTGGTTGGTTACAACTCCCAAAAGAAATCATCTCTTACCGGGGCTGTATCTTCTGTAAACATGACGGATCTGGCTCAGCGCAAAGTGCCGGATGTTGCACAAATGTTGCAGGGACAGGTAGCTGGTGTGCAGGTAACACAAAGTACGGGTGCTCCCGGCGATGGAATCAGCATTGTGGTTCGTGGAGTGGGCTCTATCAATAGTGACACTAAACCATTATATATTATTGATGGAAATCCGTCAGAAAGTATAAGCTTTATCAATCCATCCGATATTTTGTCTATGACCGTGCTGAAAGATGCTGCAGCTGCGGCACTTTATGGAGCACGTGCATCCGGAGGTGTTATCGTTATTACCTCTAAAAGTGGTAAAAGCGGTAAAGCTAGTGTCGAAGCAAGTTATTATCATGGCATCCAACAAGTAACCAATCTGCCTACAATGCTGAATGGTACACAATATATGAATAAAATGGAAGAAAGCTGGAACAATGCCAATCCGGGTCAATCTGCCACCAATCCTTACACTCCCCAAAAATCGAGAACAGATCTTGCCAATACTAACTGGTTGAAAGAATTGTTTACACCCGGACAAACAGATAATGTGCAACTCTCGGTAAGCGGGGGAACAGAAAAGGTTCAGTATTATTTATCGGGGTCTTATTTTCATCAAAACGGTATCGTAGTGTCCAATAATGACCAATTCAACCGGATCAATTTTCATTCCACGATAAATGCTAATTTGACGGATTGGTTCAAAGTAGGATCTAACCTTCAAATTGTAAACAGTATGCAAGATGCTCTTTCATCAAGCGGCGACGCTCCGGGCATTATTCGTCACGCTTTTATCCGACCTCCTGTAATTTCGGTATATAAAGATTCATCCGATCCGACATACAAAGCCTCCGATCCATTTACCGATTTGCCTTTTTATAGCACTAACCTGCAAAATAACGGAGGCAAATGGAATAACTCAAACAACCTTTATGAACTTAGTCAAAACCCGATAGCACTTGCTTATAATACAAATGATAAAAGGGGAAGTTTCCGTACATTCGGTAATGTTTTTGGTGAATTTGCTTTTTTGAAAGATAAAAGTTTGAAATTAAAGACAAACCTTGGAGTCGATATCAACTTTATCCACAATAAGGCTTTCAATAAAAACTTTGGTGATGACGATGGACAAGGCAGCGCTATCTATGCGGGACAAGGGCGTGAAAACAGACCCAATACCCTTGCAGAATCACGTGCACAAGAAAGCACTATTACTTGGACAAACACAGCTAATTATAATAAACAGATTAACCTGCATACGATAAGTGTGTTGGCGGGTAGCGAATATGTAGGCTACAATAATTCCGGTATGAATGGAAGCCGTGAGAATTATAGCAATTCTGACGCTGCTTTTCAATACCTTGACTTTGGTAATCAAAATTTACACATTTGGAATGGAGGTACGGAAGTTAAGTCAACTTTATTCTCTTTGTTTGCAGGGGTAAACTACAATTACGACAACCGTTATTATGCCAACGTCAATTTACGTCGCGATATGTCCAGTCAGTTTGCTGCCAATAATCAAACAGCTTATTTCCCATCGTTTTCAGCTGCCTGGCGTATTTCTCAGGAAAATTTCATGAAAGATATTGAGGCTGTCTCAGATTTGAAATTGAGAGTAAGTTCAGGTAAATTAGGAAATCAATCGGGGTTAAGCAATTATCCTTCCTTGGCAATTTATGATTCTCAGGGAACATTGAGACGCTTAGGCAATCCAGATTTGAAATGGGAAACCACCACACAAAACGACGTTGGATTAGATGCAAGCTTCTTCAATAGCAAAGTATCGGTCACATTCGATTATTATCAAAAGGTCACATCTGATTTGTTGTTACCTCTGAATCTGCCCACTTTTGTTGGTGACTTGAATCCAACCATTGTAAACGCTGGTAAAGTGACAAATAAAGGAGTGGAAATTTCTGCTGGTTACAAAAATTCAGATCATGCCTTCAAGTATTCTATCAATGCCAATGTGGCCATGGGAAGCAATGTTGTAAACGAATTGCCAGCCACTTTGCCAAGTATTTACGGACAAGTGACAAAAACTGAAGCCGGTCATCCTCTTAATTCTTATTACGGGTATCAAATGGCAGGTATCTATCAAACACAAGCAGAAATTGATGGTTACCTAACAGGAGCTCCACACAGTGATATTAAGCCGGGATATATCAAATTTAAGGATCTGAATGGTGATGGAATTATCAACGATAAAGACAGAACGTATATTGGTAACCCGAATCCAAGAATGACATATGGGTTAAATCTCACGTTGAGTTACAAAGCATTTGATTTCTCTATGTTCGTACAGGGAGTTCAGGGAGTTGAAAGATGGAACGACTTGAAAAAGATTCTTGACTATGATACACGTCCCTTTAATCACACAACAAGCACGCTCGATTCATGGCATGGTGAAGGAACATCCAACACGATACCTATTTCTACCTTTGCCGATAATGGTAGCAGCAATAACTCCAGCATATTCGTTGAAAATGCTTCGTATTTGCGATTGAAAAATGTGGAAATAGGCTGTTCTCTACAAGAAGTTTTCAAAAAATACAAAAATGTTTTGCCAAATATCCGGATATATGTATCCATGCAGAACCTGCTTACGATAACTAAATATACCGGTTTAGATCCTGAATCTACAAATTTGATGGATCAGGGAACCTACCCGCAAGCAAGAGCTTTCTTATTTGGTTTTAATACAAAATTCTAATTCATCTACTAAAACATTCAATATGAAAAGGACAAATTTAATTAGTTCAAACACATACGAGAATAACTGTCAGCACAAAACGAAAGCCTTTCAATTTTCAAAAATAAATTTAAGCATGAAATTATTCTATAATATATTGACTTTAGCTGTCATTCTCGGTTTTGTTTCTTGCGACTCGGAGTTGCATGAATCTCCTATCGGTGTTATAACCGAGCAAACCGCCCCTACCAACTCTTCGGTAGTCTACTCTGTCAAAAACTCCTACCAATTGCTGGCCAGTACTTTAAATATCATTGGCGAGTGGGGTTGGGATGATGGTACAGTAATGCGTAATGACTTTGTTTTGCAAGATATTGCTTCGGGCGATATGATGAAAAAATGGAGTCCTGACGGTGATCAGGCATGGATGGATAAGTTCTCCGATTTTAGCATCACACCTGTAAATGCAGGCGTTAAGGGACAATGGAGCTACGATTATGCCGGTGTGGCAAGAGCCAATTTATCTATCAGCTATTTAACTGATCTTGAATTGTGCAAAAAAATAGCTCTTGACGAGGCTTCGAGAAAATACCTGTTAGGGCAAGTCTATTTCTTGCGTGCATTTTATTATTTCGACCTGATCAACAATTATGGCGACGTGCCATTGGTGCTTGAACCGATAAAAAGTTTCTCGGATGCGAGTAAACTGGCTGTACGTGAAACGAAAGCAAATGTTACAATACAAATCAATAAAGATTTGGTAGAAGCCTTAACACTTATTCCTGACGGCAAGTACTCTGATAGTACCGACAAATGGAGAGTCTCTAAAGGGGCTGTTTTGGCTATGCAGGCAAAAGTAGCTTTGTACAACCAGCAATGGGCAACGGTACTTTCTACCATTAGCACGTTGGAGTCACTCAATTATTACAGTTTGAACACCAATTATTTTGATTGCTTTGACCAGACTAAAAAATTTGCTGAAAACGAAGATATATTTCAGGCAAACCATGCATCACTAACCACACCGGCATCCGGTAACGGTTTATGTGCATTAATGGGCTGGGGATTTGTAGCTCCCACCACTAATTTTATCAATTCTTTTGAAGCAAATGATCCCCGGTTACTTTACACTGTGGAAGCTTCCAAAAAGCAGGTAAATAAACTATTGGGCACATTAGACGGAACAAATCTGGGTAATGACGATGCTTTCAGCAATAAAATTTATATCCGTTGGGCAGATGTATTATTGTGGAAAGCCGAAGCTGCCTTAGAATCCGGTGATAATGCAACTGCAGTTACTTATATCAATAAAGTGAGACAAAGAGCCAGAAACACGGTAACCGTGGCAGGTACTTTACCTGCTGTTGGTACATTGCCTGACCGACCAGCATCCATAGATAAAGCAACTATCAAAGACTGGTTGGTGTCAGAACGCAGAGCAGAACTGGGCTTTGAAAGCCAACGTTTCAATGACCTGAAACGCTGGGGAATTGCCAAAACATTTTTAAACAGCATTGGCTCCAATTATCAAGACAAAAACAATGTCTATCCAATTCCTCAAACTGAAGTGGATAGAACCGGTGGTAGCATTACGCAAAACCCGGAATATTGAAAATTTAATTATAAAATAATGAATGGTAAAATTTTGACCATTACTTAAATAAAGGTTGATTATTGATTTTCTTTAAAAGGGACTTGATCTTACTTGTAAGTCAGGTCCCTTTGTTCCTTAATCCTGTTCAATGTAAAATAAGCTTGCATTGGAATAAAAACAAATTTTTAAAATATCATGATACGTCACACGCTTATAGCTATACTTATTTTATTTTCAATAACTGCTTCTGCTCAAAAAAGTAGTCCAAATCAGTCAGAGAAATGGTGGAAAGAAACTGTTTTCTATCAGATTTATATGCCTTCATTTCAGGATAGCAACGGCGACGGTATCAGCGATTTTGCCGGCATGACTAGCCGGTTGGATTATCTTCAGTCGCTGGGCATAAAAGGCATCTGGCTTACTCCTTTTCTCCGGTCTCCTAAAGTTGACAATGGCTATGATGTGGCTGATTATTATCAGATTGATCCGGCTTATGGTACAATGGAAAACTTCCGCAATTTTCTGAACGAATCTCATAAACATGGAATAAAAGTCATAATGGATATGGTACTCAACCATACTTCCACCGATAGCAAGTGGTTTCAGGAATCGCGGAAATCGAAAGATAATCCGTATCGCGATTATTATATATGGAAAGATAAACCCAACAACTGGGAATCATTTTTCGGAGGTGGTGCCTGGCAGCTCGACTCGCTCACCAATCAGTATTACTTACATAAATTTGCCGTGCGTATGGCTGATCTCAATTGGTCAAATCCCACAGTAGTAAAAGAAATTCAGAAAGTGTTACGTTTCTGGCTCGATCTGGGCGTCGATGGTTTTCGTTTTGATGTCATTAATTTCCTCAATACCGATGATATTACCTCCGATAATCCGGTAAAAGACGGGAAGATACAGGCAATCTGTAATATTAATCAACCGGGAGTCAAAAAAGCCATTGCTATAATTAAATCGACAGTAAATGAATACCCAAATCGCTTTACGGTGGGTGAAGTGGGAAACGATCAGATTGATGTACTCAAACAATATCAATCACCCGAACTGTTGGATGTGGTGTTCAACTTTAATTTCGGAAGTATTCCGGCATTTTCTGTCGAACGGCTTTTTACCGAATTGCAAAGCATGGAAAAGAACATGAGCGATTATCCAACGCTGTTTTTTGGAAGTCATGATAACCCCCGGCTCATGAACCGGCTGGCGGGAGGATCTGTCGGGCGTGCCGAAACATTGGCAGCCCTTATGCTTACTGCCAAAGGAGTTCCGTTTATCTATTATGGCGAAGAAATTGGCATGCAAAATATCACAGCCGACAGTTATGATGAAATAGCCGATATTCAGGGAAAGACATTCTACCAACTGGCCATTGATGCCGGAAAAACACCCACCGAAGCACTCGCCGAGGGGAATGCTCATAACCGGGACAAATCGCGCAGCCCCATGCAATGGGATGGAACGGTGAATGTCGGATTTACAACAGGCAAGCCCTGGATAAAAGTTAACGAGGACTACGCGACGGTAAATGTGCAAGAATCTTCACTCCGAAAGAATTCTATCCTGAATACCTACAAAGCATTGCTTGCACTGAGGAATAATGAGCAGACACTTCAATACGGAAGCTATAAAAAACTGGAACGACAAGGTGATATGATTCTTTTCACCCGATCATATAAAGGGATTGAAATAACGGTTCTACTGAATTTTGGAAAAGAGAAAGATATTAAACTGCCAAAAGGAGCCAAAATATTAATGGGAAATACGACTTTAAAGTCCAATGGATTTTTGATATATAAAACCAACTTGCATTAATCAAACAAACGAACACATGAAAATCAAATACAATTATTTTATTCTTCTTTTTCTTTTCAGCCTCACGGCACTTTCGGCAGCAAACCAATTAAACGTCAAGGTTAAGGGAGATTCTGCAGCCGGATTTTACGTTGATTTGTATTACGGAACTATTCCTGCATCAACGCAGGAAAAAGTGGGTGAACTAAATATGGTGGTGGAAAATGAAGATCATTCCATTCGCGAATATGTCCGCAACTGGAAAGCCAAAACGGCACTTCAAAACGGGAATACCATCACGCTTTCGGGTATCGTTCAACTGCCCAAACTGGAAACGAATGTATTCCTTAAAGTGATTTATGAAGTGGTGAATAATCAGGTGGTGGAGAAACGAATTGAACTGTTGCAGACCAACCTTTCTTTGCTGTATTATTCGGTAAATACATCGGTATCTTCGCCCGGTTTACCTTCTCGTTTCTGGAGCTTCGACAATGCCAATAACAAAGGCGGTGTGGCACACGAGTCCTATCCGGCTGCCGGATATATGATCGGCGATTCGCTGGCTGTAGGATTGCTTACCGATGCCGGGAACCGGAACCTGTGGACACGGAATATCCGTCGTCGTCCTTCAACGGGTGGAGTCGGGTTTCGTGCTATTCAGGAAATATGCGATGCCAATCTGTATCGAATTGCTTCCACGGATGATCGCAAAGAGGGAAATAACTTCGTGAAACTTACCTTTGGCGAACTGTCTGACTTCAATCATCCTACTGAGAAGATTGCATATAAAACTCCTGAAACTTCGACCTGGAAATCATACAACGGCGCAACAGTTACTCTCGACAAGGGCATTTACACCCTGAAAGGAAACAAAGCAACTGCTGACATGGCCGGATTCAGATTGCCGTACCAACTACCCGATGGATTTTATACAATTCGGTTTAAGCATCGTTCCAATAATCCGATTTCGCTAAGACTCTGGAAAAACGAAGGCATCACGGCAAATGATGTTCAGGGCTTCCATTATCAAACCAATATACCTTCGTCCAATGCCAACTGGACTGAACAAGAAGAAACTGTTTTTCTGGCTAATACCGAAGGTGGAACGACTAATTTACTCATTGCCACTTCGAACCTGAAGGTCGGTGAATCGTATCAACTGGAAGTAAAAGATCTGGAAGTGATTCAATCTGTAGCCGATGAACGGGCATTTCATCAATTGCGTTCCGGTGAAATAAACACAAAGCGGACATTTATCTTTGTTGCTCCCGCTAAACCTACGCTTCACGATGTGCGCCTGGCTTCGCAGGTTTATTTGTCCGATGGGTTGCGGTTTAAAGGAACTACCGAAGAAAAATGTTTGTACTCCTGTTATCAAATGCTGATGTGGATCACCAGTGCCGATAATTTTAAGCCGTTGAGTGTTCCCAGCATCAATTATGCCCCTGATATGTATAACCGCGATTCTTTTTGGAGCATGATGGGAACCTACAACAAAGAAAACAGCGAGAACATTTTCAATGAATGGGCTGCTACTCAAAACAGTGCCGGAACCATTGGAACCATTATTACTCCTTCCATGGGCAGTAAAGAACTGAAAGGAAACGATGCAACGCTCGAATTTCTCTGGTTTGCATTGGTCAACAAACGGCAATATGGAACGCCTCCGCCGATGGATAAAATTACCAAAGCATTCAATTACATTCTGAATGAAATTGACCCCGACAGAAACGGAATATGCAGCGCACGCTTTGTACTAGGACAAAATGATTGTGTGGAATACCCAAACCGCACCTCCAACCTGGCTGTGAATCAGGGTATGCTGGCCGTTACACTCCGGGTAGCTCAGGAATTGGGATTGCCTGTAACGAATGAATATATAGCAAAAGCCAATGCCGGATACCGTGCGTTTTATGATAGAAAACGAGGATATTTAATCGATAATAAAGCGTATCCATACGTTATCACTTTCAATGCGCTCTTGCCGGAATTTGTTTCCTTGTGGTTATTCAACGAACCTGTTCTTACTTCGGAAATGGTGAATAATACGCTGGATAAAGTGCCGTCGCACGATGGTTATTCTCCGTTGATTTTTCATGTAAAAGATACCTATTTCACCATGAAGAATAAACCTTTTTCGCCCAACCTGTTTTGGGATAATGGTATTTATTACAATGCCGGAAGTTGGATGCGTGAAGAAATATGCGGCTATGTAGCCGGAATGAAACATGGATGGAAACCTGCCGAAAAACGAATTAAAGACAGGCTTACCACTGAAATAACCCTGAACCCCAATGAACCATTCAGTCACGAATTTTTACCTTACGATCTCAAGGTTCCTGATTGTTGGTGGCCGAGTACACGCGTGTTCTCGTGGAATGTATTTGTGCTGAAAGCTTTGGAAGTTGCCGGAATGCGAACACCGGAACAAGATCCGAACTATTTGACAGATTGTGTCAAGAAATAGAAACCTGAAAACAATACGAGCTTCTGAAATTCCGGAAGCTCGTATTGCTTTTATTTTCCTCTTAAATACTGCGTTGGCCAGCTAATTTCTTCTTCCGTTTTCAAAGTTGCAGTTAAAGCGAAATATGGATTTCGCAACAATTCTCTGGCAAGTAAAACCAAATCGGCTTTTCCGTTTTCTAAAATATCTCTTATTTGTTCGGTTGTTGTTATCAGTCCAACGGCAGCGGTAGGTATGCCGGTCTTTCTTATTTCTTCAGAAAAATGAACCTGATAACCCGGAGCCAAAGAAATTTTTGCCGTTGAGATATTTCCTCCCGACGAACAGTCAATCAAGTCAACTCCCTGTTCGTGAAGAATTTTACTTAGCTTTACAGTTTCATTCAGGTTCCAGCCACCTTCAGCCCAATCTGTTGCTGATAATCGCACAAAAATGGGTAAATTTCTGGGCCAGGTAGTTTTTATTGCAGCAACTATTTCCAACAATAATCTTATACGGTTCTCAAAACTACCGCCATATTCATCCTTTCGGGTATTGCTCAGGGGTGATAAAAATTGATGAATCAGATAGCCGTGAGCAGCATGAATTTCCAACACATCGAATCCTGCTTTTTTTGATCGCTCAGTGGTGGCTTTAAATTGCCCGATAATGGTTTGAATTTCTCCTTTGTCAAGTTGGTGTGGAGTCATCTCGGTTGTATCAAACGGGATTGCAGAAGGTGCAACTGTTTGCCATCCGCCCTGTTCCACCGAAAATTGTTTTCCTCCGTTTGCAGGTGAATCGTGCGAGGCTTTTCTACCGGCATGTGCTATCTGAATTCCGGCTACTGCACCATGTTTATGAATAAATTCTGTTATTTTTTGTAACCCGGTTATTTGTTCGTCGTTCCAAAGTCCTAAATCGAAAGGTGTTATTCGACCTTCAGGAGTAACTGCTGTTGCTTCAACAATGATTAATCCTACACCACCAACTGCTCTGGTTCCATAATGCACATAATGCCAGTCATTGGCAAAACCATCATTTGCTGAGTATTGACACATCGGCGACATCCCGATTCTGTTTTTTATTGAAACTGATTTAATCCTTAGTGGTTCGTTTATTTTCGACATAAAATTCAACTTTTTGTTTGGCATTGGAACAAAAGGAGGAAGGAAAAAGTTTTAATTGTAAACAAATTTACTGAAATGAAAAAACGATCGGGAAATGATATCCCAATCGTTTTTCTAACATTTTCTGTTTCTTACAATTATTTTTTTGCAGCTTCTTTATTTTCTTTGTAGCGCATATCCGGTGTACCATCTTTTTTCAGATGTTTCACTGCCGGAGCTACTTTGTTTTCTTTAAAACGTTTGTCAGGCGTACCGTCTTTTTTCAATTTATCGCCGGCGGTTTTTACTTTTGTAGCAGCCTCGTCTTTCTTAGTTTCAGCTTTCGAAACTTCATTTTTCGCTTTATTGTCGGCAGCTTTTACTTCTTTGTTGGCAGCCTCTTTGTTTTCTTTGTAACGTTTGTCAATAGTGCCATCTTTTTTCAATTTGTCTCCGGCAACTTTTGCTTTAGATACAGCTTCATCTTTTTTCGTTTCAGCTTTTACAGCTTCTTTTTTCGTTTTTTCCTTAGTTGTTTTAACTGTAGGTGTCTGAGCATCTACCGCTGTGGCTGCAAGAAACATAACAGCCATCAATAATACATAAATTTTTTTCATTGATGTTTATTTTAGATTTAGAACAACCTGCATGTAAGTTGTTTAGTTTATTGATTCTGACCGAACATGCCAGCCAATACTTTGTTTAATTGAAATCGGTACAAATATAGAAAGAATTTAAAAAAAACAAAATAATTCTCCGGAATTTTGTAATGCAGTAAAATATATTAACTTTTATTTTAATCTGTTATTGCTATTTGAAACAAACCTCAAACTAAATATCAGACCTTAATGGGTATTAAGAAATGGAGAGTAAATTAGTTTTGTAAAACTCAATTTTGAAAAAATCATATTTTTCAACGATTCATAATCAGGGTTATCGATTAAATTAGTATTTTTGTGGCAGAGAGCATTCTCAATTAACAGTCAACGATTCATAGTTGCAATATTAAATTGTGACTGTTTTACGTTAAACGAAACAATATAAATAAATGGAAATCAACATTGTAAACCATTCAAAACACTCTTTGCCTGAATATGCTACGTCATTGTCGGCGGGTATGGACTTGCGGGCTAATATTGACGAACCGATAATTTTAAAATCATTGGAACGAAAATTGATACCAACAGGTTTGTTCATTGAACTGCCGGCGGGATATGAAGCTCAGATTCGTCCCAGAAGTGGTTTGGCTATTAAAAAAGGTATTACTGTGTTGAATTCTCCGGGAACGATTGATGCTGATTATCGTGGTGAGATTTGTATTATTCTGGTAAATCTTTCGGCTGATGATTTTGTTATAAACGACGGTGAAAGAATTTGCCAGATGGTAATTGCTGCTCATGAACAGGCTGAATGGATTGAGGTTGCTGAATTGGGAGAGACTGACCGTGGTGCCGGTGGATTTGGGCATACCGGAAAATACTAAGCCGTTATCAGTTAATTGATATTAATCTCTCTTTGGATAATGCTTGTGAGCCAAATGAATTGCCCAATGCCATTATTCAATGCAGTGTAATTTATGAATTAAGTAGTGCATATGTACAAAAAATATTATCTGTTTCTGTTTCTTATTTTTATATTTTTGTCGTGCTCAGCACCAAAAAAAATTGTTGCGAAGAGTCCGGATAGGATTCATCTGTCCGATTCAGCACAACGCCAGTTTGATTATTATTTCTATGAAGGATTAAAGCAAAAAGATAACCAACAATATGATCAGGCGATTGAAACTTTTCGGATGTGTTTGGCTATTGACTCTTTAGATGCTGGTGTCCAATCGGAAATTGGAATGATGTATGGCGCTATTGGCTTTGGTGACAAAGCGTTACAATGTCTGGAAAAGGCTGTGCAAATTGACC
>Ga0302215_10000149_pt1 | contig 52267 bp, 36 predicted proteins | sample II_Fen_N3_1_FD_194580 | JGI IMG/M metagenome (GOLD analysis project Ga0302215, IMG submission 194580) | Peat permafrost microbial communities from Stordalen Mire near Abisko, Sweden - II_Fen_N3_1 | ecosystem: Environmental > Terrestrial > Soil > Wetlands > Permafrost | place: Sweden: Abisko... | reverse complement strand
GAAGGTGGTCAGATTATTGAAAACCCAATTCTTTCGAACTTTAAAGAAGGTCTGTCGGTATTAGAGTACTTTATCTCTACCCACGGTGCTCGTAAAGGTTTGGCGGATACTGCTTTGAAAACTGCAGATGCGGGATATTTGACCCGTCGTTTGGTTGACGTTTCACAAGACGTTATTATCAACGAAGATGATTGTGGTACATTGCGTGGTTTGATTGCAACAGAAATGAAAAACAACGAAGACGTAATTTCTTCTTTGTACGAGCGTATTCTTGGTCGTGTTTCTGTACATGATATTCAACACCCACTTACTGGCGAGCTAATCGTTGCTTCAGGTGAACAAATTACTGAATCTTTGGCTAAGAAAATTCAGGATTCACCTATCGAACGCGTTGAAATTCGGTCGGTATTAACTTGCGAATCGAAAAAAGGTGTTTGTGCTAAATGTTACGGACGTAACCTTGCAACCGGTAAAATGGTTCATATGGGTGAAGCTGTAGGTGTTATTGCAGCACAGTCTATCGGTGAGCCGGGTACTCAGTTAACACTTCGTACGTTCCACGTCGGTGGGGTTGCTTCGAATGTTGGAGCTGAATCAAAAATTACCTTGCGTTATGATGGACGTTTGGAATTTGACGAACTTCGTACAGTTGATGCAGTTGAAGATAACAAAAATACTCACCAGGTAGTAGTAAGCCGTTTGGCTGAAATGCGTGTGGTGGATGTAAATACTGGCATTGCACTGACAACTCAGAATATCCCTTACGGTTCGAAACTGTATGTAAAAGATGGTGATTTATCAACAAAAGGTACCATTGTTTGTGAATGGGATCCGTTTAATGCGGTAATTATTTCGGAAACAGATGGTAAGATTGAGTTTGAAGATGTAGTTGAAAACGTTACATTTAAAACAGAAACAGATGATGCTACAGGTTTGCGCGAAAAAATTATTATTGAATCAAAAGACCGTAATAAAGTTCCAAGTGCTCACATTGTATCTAAAGATGGTTCTATCCTTCGTACATACAACTTACCGGTAGGTGCCCACCTTGTATTAGATAATGGTGATAAAATCAAAACAGGTCAAATGCTTGTTAAGATTCCACGCGCCGTTGGTAAAGCAGGTGATATCACAGGGGGTCTTCCACGTGTTACCGAGTTATTCGAGGCACGTAACCCATCAAATCCAGCTGTAGTGGCTGAAATTGACGGTGAAGTAACCTTCGGAAAAATCAAACGTGGTAACCGCGAGTTGACAGTAACGTCAAAAACAGGTGAAATCAAGAAATACATGATTCCTCTATCGAAACAAATTCTTGTTCAGGAAAATGACTTCGTACGTGCAGGAACTCCTCTGTCAGATGGTGCAACAACTCCTTCGGATATCTTATTAATCAAAGGACCTACAGCGGTTCAGGATTATATTGTAAACGAAGTTCAGGACGTATACCGCTTACAGGGTGTAAAAATCAATGATAAACACTTTGAAGTTATCGTACGTCAAATGATGCGTAAGGTAGAAATCCTTGAACAAGGCGATACCCGTTTCCTTGAGAAACAGATCATTGACAAACATGAGTTCATGGAAGAAAACGATCGTATCTGGGGTAAGAAAGTGATTTTGGATGCCGGTGACTCTGCTACATTGAAACCTGGTCAAATTATCACTCCTCGTAAGCTTCGTGACGAAAATAGTATGTTGAAACGCCGTGACATGAAACTTGTTCAGACACGCGACGCTATAGCTGCTACTTCTAACCAAATTTTACAAGGTATTACCCGTGCTGCTCTTCAAACAAATAGCTTTATGTCGGCTGCTTCTTTCCAGGAAACTACGAAAGTATTAAACGACGCTGCTATCAACGGAAAAGTAGACAGACTGGAAGGATTGAAAGAGAACGTTATTTGCGGTCACTTGATTCCAGCCGGTACAGGTCAACGCGACTTCGACAAAATTGTGGTTTACTCACGCGATGAGTACGACAAGAAAGTGGATGCACGCCGCAACGTATTGGATATTGACGATAACGGATCGGAAGATTAATTAAAATTCTGATATATAACTATTAACTAACGAGCTTGCATTCATTATGAATACAAGCTCGTTTTTTGTCCACTCAACTTTTGGTTGCTTCGGAAAAACACAGTATCTTAGTACGATTTTTAAAACAATAAAGTTTAAAAACTATAACCTTTCAGTTTCATGGAAAACAATTATTGCATTATTATGGCTGGCGGCGTTGGAAGCCGTTTTTGGCCATTCAGTAGGAATAACCGTCCAAAACAATTTCTTGATTTTTTTGGAACAGGACGGTCACTGTTACAACTCACTTTTGATCGTCTACGTCATTTAGTACCCGTTGAAAATATCCTTATTGTATCCAATACCATTTACAAAGATCTTATTTTAGAACAATTACCTGAGATTAAGGCTGAACAGATTTTATTAGAGCCTAACCGCCGTAATACGGCTCCCTGCATAGCCTATGCCGTAAACCGCATTAAAGCTATGACAGATAAAGCAAACATTATTGTTGCCCCTTCTGACCACCTGATATTAAAAGAAGTAGACTTCTTAGAAACTATCAAAATAGGATTAGATTTTGTTGAGAAAAATGACTGCATGCTGACCCTTGGCATCAAACCAAGCCGTCCGGAAACTGGTTACGGTTATATACAAATTGCTGAAGGTGATACAAATCTACGTCGTGTAAAAACATTTACCGAGAAGCCAAATGCTGAACTGGCACAGATATTCTTCGAAACCGGCGAATTTTTCTGGAACTCAGGGATTTTCCTTTGGAATCTACAAACAATTGTAAAAGCATTTGACGAATTACTACCTGAGGTATCTACTAAGTTTAATGCCGGAAAAGAATTTTTCAACACTGAAAAAGAACAAGAATTTATTGATCAAATGTACCAATCGTGCCCAAATATATCTATTGATTACGGTATTATGGAAAAAGCAGAGAATGTGCATGTATTGTGCTCCGACTTTGGCTGGACCGATTTGGGCACCTGGGGATCGTTATACGAAATGTCACAGAAAGATGAAAATCAAAATGTTACATTGAAATGCAAAACGGCATTCTACGAAAGCGAAAACAATATAGTAGTTCTACCTTCTGAAAAATTAGCTGTAATTCAAGACCTCAAAGGATACATTGTGGCTGAATCGGACAATGTGCTGCTAATTTGCAAACTGGAAGAAGAGCAACGCATTCGCCAGTATGTGAACGATATGAATATTGCCTTTGACGGAAAATTCAATTAAACAATTAATAATTCATAGTGAATAGTTGATAGTTATAACTGGAGGAAACTCCGATTATCAACTGTCAACTATTACTTTTTACTTTATATAATGAGTGATATAATTCATCTTTTACCCGATTCAGTAGCCAATCAGATTGCAGCCGGTGAAGTGATTCAACGGCCTGCATCCGTACTGAAAGAATTGGTAGAGAATTCAATAGATGCCGGAGCTACCTATATTAAAATAGCCATAAAAGATGCCGGTCGCACCCTGATTCAGGTGGTTGACAACGGTAAAGGAATGAGCGAAACAGATGCCCGAATGGCATTTGAGCGCCACGCTACCTCTAAGATAAAAAATGCCGATGACCTGTTTGCATTACGAACCATGGGTTTCCGGGGCGAAGCACTGGCATCTATTGCAGCTGTTGCTCAGGTAGAATTACGTACTCGCAGAGCCGAAGATGAATTAGGAGTATTTGTTGAAGTAGCCGGCACACGCGTTTTCAAACAAGAAGCCATTCAATGCGACACAGGCACCTCTTTTCAGGTAAAAAACCTATTTTTCAACGTCCCAGCACGTCGCAGATTCCTGAAAAGTGACAACGTGGAGAAAAGTCATATCCTAACGGAATTTTATCGTATTGCACTGGTAAATTCAACCGTTGGCTTTTCAATTTACGATGGCGATGATGAGATATTCAATGTCCCTGCGTCAAATAACAAAGTCCGTATTGAAAATATCTTTGGCAAGAATGCCAAGAAACGCTGGCAACAACAATTATTAAATATCGAAACATCCACTAACCTGGTAAACATTTACGGTTACGTTGGAAAGCCGGAATATGCTCAGAAATCGGCAGCTCAGTATTTCTTTGTGAATGGTCGTTATATGCGCCACCCCTATTTCCACAAAGCGGTATTATTGGCATACAACCAAATGATTCAGGCCAGCGAGAGTCCCAACTATTTCATTTATTTCGATGTTGATCCACAAACCATAGATATCAATATTCATCCAACAAAGACTGAAATCAAATTTGAGAATGAACAGGCCATCTGGTCTATTCTATCGGCTGCCGTAAAAGAAGCATTGGGAAAATTCAATATCGTTCCGTCTATTGACTTTGATCAGGAAGGTGCCATTGACATGCCTGTTGGGATGCCTGTTGAGAATATACGCCCTCCGCAGACAAACTTCAACCCAAACTACAATCCATTTAGCTCATCGAGCTACAAGCGCCCTACGCTGGACTGGGAAAACCTATATGGCGATTTTAATAAAAAAGATGAACCAGTAACCTCTTCTATTGATTGGGATTCAGAAATAGACTTAACCAGCTCTACAACTAGCCCAACAGAGCAACAGCAGGTTATTGAGCATAGCGAGTCGTCATCGCGCACCGAGAACTTTCAGTATAAAAACCGTTATATTCTAACCGGAATAAAATCGGGCTTATTAATGATTGATCAACAACGTGCGCACACACGCATTTTATTCGATTTATTCCTCACCCAAATGGAGAAAACGCAGGGTGTCTCCCAACAAGTTCTTTTTCCTGAAACATTGGAACTAAGTGCAGATGATGATTTGTTTTTTGAGCAAATTCTGGGAGACTTACAACGGGTTGGTTTTGATTTTGAAGTGACCGAAAAGCACACTTACAACGTGAAGGGTATTCCTGCACAAATTGGAAAGTCAAGTGCCATTGACTTATTACTGGACATGCTCGACAATGCTAAAGCCACAGCGCAAGATCCAACAGCCAGCATACACGAATCCATATCACTGACTCTGGCTGAAGCATCCTCATTAAAAGCCGGACAGCGACTTTCGGGCGAAGAGATGAGCGATTTGATTGACCGGCTTTTTGCATGTGCCAACTACAACTTTACTCCCGATGGCAAAAAAATTGTTACTACATTTACACAAGATGAACTGGAAAAGAGATTTTAATGGGGATATATAACAGAAAAACCGCCTAATCAGGCGGTTTTTCTGTTATATGACTGACCAAATAAATTCGATTGATTAATCTTCTTTTACCTGAGGAGTAATTAATTTATAACCTTTACCATGAATATTGATAATAGCTACGTTCTGATCATCTTTTAGTAATTTGCGCAATTTGGTGATATACACATCCATGCTACGAGCATTGAAGTAATTATCGTCAACCCAAATAGTTTTCAACGCAAAGTTACGTTCTAAAATATTGTTTGCATTTGCTGCCAATAGGTTCAACAATTCAGATTCCTTGGTAGTAAGTTTTTTAGAATCACCTTCGTATGTAAGCAATTGTTTCTGAGCATCAAATGTAAATGCTCCAATTTGGTAAGCTACCACATCTTTTGCACGTTTTCCTTTTACACGACGTAAAATAGACTCAATACGATACAATAATTCTTCCATGCTAAATGGTTTCGATAAATAATCGTCAGCACCTAGTTTAAATCCTTGCAAGATATCTTCTTTCATTGATTTTGCAGTAAGGAAGATAATTGGCACTTCAGCGTTCATTGCACGTACATCAGCGGCCAATGCAAATCCGTCTTTTTTAGGCATCATTACATCAAATACGCATAAATCGTATTTATTTCTAGAAAAAGCTCTGTAACCAGCTTCTCCATCTGGTTGCAAGTCTGCATCGTACCCTTTGGTTTGTAAATACTCTCTAAGAAGCATGCCAAGATTTTCATCATCTTCGCACAATAAAATTTTTACTTTTTCGTCAGTCATAACTGTAATTTTTTAATGTTGGTATTGTAATAATAAATTTAGTTCCGATATTTAATTCACTTTCTACTTTGATAGATCCTTTGTGTTCTGTAATAATCTTTTTCACGTAAGCTAAGCCAAGTCCAAATCCTTTTACATTATGGACGTTACCAGTGGATACGCGATAAAATTTCTCAAAAACACGCTTCAGATCATCTTTACCTATTCCTATTCCATTATCTTCTATACTAATGAGTAAGTTATCTTTCTCATTCCATGTTTCAATGGTCAATAATAATGGTTTATCGCTATATTTAAGCGCATTATCCATCAAATTGAATATCACGTTTGTGAAATGCACTTCGTCAACTAAAGCCAAATCGTTTGTTGCGTTCAACTTTGGAGTAATCTTACCTCCCTTACTTGTTACTTTAAGCGAGAAATTACTTGTTATATCGGCAACTAGCGAATTTATTTTAAGCTCATTCAACTTTAACATCGACTTATCCTTCTCAAAAACAGCCATTTGCAACACCTTCTCAACCTGAAGACTCAACCTCTTAGTTTCATCGCCAATAACTTTTGAAATATGCTTTAAGATTTCAGGAGTCTTACCCACACCCGGATCCTGAAGCATTTGTGAAGCCAGAGAAATTGTAGAAATAGGTGTTTTCAACTCATGTGTCATATTGTTCACAAAGTCATTTTTCATGTTATTTAATTGCTTCTGCCTGAATATAATAACCAAAGCAACAACAAATACAATAAAAATAAGCAACAAAAGAACGATTGACGGTAAAAGCAGATTCATTGAATTCAATATATAATTCTGCTTAGTCGGGAAAATAACCTGCAAATACGCCGCCTGACTCGACTCTTCGAATGGAAATAGTTTTTGAGTATAGACATTATTAGTTGAATTGAGTGCAGTCAAATTAAGCTCTTTATGGCATTTGTAAATCACTTTACCCTGATTATCCACTATTGAATAATAAAAAGGTAGATTTACACCATTATTTACCAATACTTTATCAAGTATTCCATCCAATTCCTGAAAGTTAACTCTCTCACTAATTTCTTTTTCGTCCGTTTCTTTCAACCACCGAAATACAGCTTGGTCAAGAATCGTCTTTGAACGTGAAAAATTCTGTTTAAACTTTTCCTGTAAGTAACGAGAAGTTTCTTCGATAGTTGACTTTCCATGTCTTGTAGACAATCGTATAGTCGGGCGATTTTTTTGCTCTGAAGTCAACTTCAAGTTCCCAGCCATACTATCGATATTATTTTTCAATCGAGCATTTTGAGCATCGGTATTCAAAAGCTTACTGTTACTATCATATTCAGAATCTTCAAGGGTCTGACCCAGATACTCAAGGGCTTCATTCTCTTCTACCAAACTAACTGTTTGAAATAAGCTCCGCTGAACATTATCATTAAACTGACTCTCCACCATTTCTGCATTTACCCGTACATAACGTGCTTGCAGAACCACAAGTCCTACAAAGGTCAAAAGCATAAATAAAATGAGTACCCAAATTGCTGTCTTCTTCATAACACGACAAATGTACATTAAAACTTAATACGACCTCAACATTAACCATATTTTAGCCAAAAAGTTCTGATAAAATATAATTTATTCACTTATTTTAAAACAAAAAGTTAACTACAAATGAAAAACCCATTCAAATTTAACCACTAAACGTTAACCAGACGTAGTAATTACGCTAAAAAATCAATTTTATTATAAAACTGTAGTTAATTTACACACAAAACAGCAATAAAAGGTTAACACAGAATACAATTAACAAAATCACAAAACTCAAATGAAAAAAAAAGAGGTTTAAAACATCGAGTCAACAAAAATAGCAATACAAATTAAGCAAAATTACACTTTGCGAGCGACTAAAATAAATTGGGTATATTCAGTAAAAATACCTGGGACACGCTCCCGTCGAAGCACATGATACGGAACAGCTAGTTCCACTACAAAACCTGTGTTCAAAAATTTCATTGAAAGCTCATTTAAGTCAAAACCCTTATGTGGAATAGGTTCAAAGCGGTGAAAAGACCCATCTTCGCTGAGCAAATCGCCTACAACAACAATAGCACCCGAATTGCAAATACTAAACAAATGTTTTAAGGCAGAATCGATATCTGGAATATGATGAAATGCCATACATGAAAATGCTAAATCAATATCCTGCTGTTTATATTCAAAAATCTCACCATGAACTATTTCTACAGCAACTCCATTCGTTGTCTTCTGTTTTAGAACACCCAACATAGCTTCTGAAGTATCTTCAAAAACCATACTGCCAACTTGCTGCAACAATTGAAAACCCACAAGACCCGTCCCAGCCCCTACTTCAAACGCTTTCCAACTTTTCTGCGGCGAAACATGGTTCAACATTTCAGCAACAAAAATCTCTGTCATTTTTACTTTTTCAGGGCTATCCCATTCGGTAGCTCTGTGTGCAAAATTATCTTTCATATCCATTTACTTTATTTTATCTGCTTAACGATTTAAATGAAGAATTGTTTTTATAACAACGACAAAAAATTAAATTTCTCAAACCGAGATATTTATTGTATATTCATTCAAAAAAATGTACTTTTGCACTACAAACAACTACCATCTTCCAACGAGCTTTAACACACATTAGAAATCCGTTGAAAGCAAACTTTAGACAGACTCAATAATGAACAACCTACTAAAAACAAGCATTATGGCGATAGCCGTTGTAGCTGTAGCTTCATGCAGCACCAAAGAAGACAAGTCAATTATTGGTAAACAAAACCCCAAAATTGAGAATGGGCTAATGACTCCCGAAGTACTCTGGTCTTTTGGACGCGTTGCTGGCGCACAAGTTTCGCTGGATGGAACCAAGGTACTCTATAGTGTTTCATACTACAGTATATCCGAAAACAAAGGAAATTCCGAACTTTTCGTCATAAATACTGATGGGTCAAACAAAAAACAAATTACCAAAACTTCAACCAGAGAAGCAGCCGCCAAGTGGATGAAAGATGGCAAAAGCATTGCATTCTTAAGTTCCGAAACTGGCACTATGCAACTTTGGACAATGGAAGCAGATGGTTCAGACCGCAAACAAATATCAAACCGTGAAGGTGGAATCAATGATTTTTCATTTTCACCCGATGAATCGAAAATCCTATTTGTAGCTGATGTAAAATATGGCGAACGCACAGTTGATAAATATCCTGATCTTCCCAAAGCTAGTGGCATAATTGTGAAAGACCTTATGTACAAACATTGGGACGAATGGGTGCAAACAGTCCCACATCCATTTGTCGCTGATTTTTCTGGTTCAAAAATTGAAAATGAAGTCGACATTCTGAATGGCGAGCCTTTTGAAAGTCCAATGAAACCATTTGGTGGTATCGAACAGCTGGCATGGAGTCCCGATGGAAAAACCGTTGCCTATACTTGCCGTAAAAAAACTGGCAAAGCTTATGCACTTTCTACAAATTCAGATATCTATTTTTACAATCTGGAAACAAAAAAGACCGAAAATAAAACAACCGGCATGATGGGCTATGATCAAAACCCAACTTTCTCACCTGACGGCAAATGGTTAGCATGGGAAAGCATGGAGCGTGATGGATATGAAGCTGACAAAAATAGATTATTCATCATGAACATTGCAACCGGAGAGAAAACCGATCTATCAGCCAACTTTGATCAAAACTCAACCGGATTATCGTGGAGTGCCGACAGCAAATCCATTTATTTTGTAAGTTGCTTGCATGCAGTCACACAAATTTACCGTGCTGATATTGCTGACAAAAAAATAACACAAATAACCAAGGGAGACCACGATTACGGATTTGTTGCCGAAGCTAAAAGCAATCTAATAGGGGTAAAACACTCATTAAGCAAACCAGATGAAATCTACAGCATTAACCCCAAAACAGGCCTTGAAACCGAACTCTCTTTTGAGAACAAAGACATTCTCGACAAATTAAAAATGGGGAAAGTTGAGGAGCGTTGGATAACAACTACTGACAAAAAGCAAATGCTGACATGGGTTGTTTATCCCCCACATTTTGATAAAAACAAGAAATACCCAACCTTACTTTTCTGTGAAGGCGGTCCACAATCAACGGTTAGTCAGTTCTGGTCATATCGTTGGAATTTACAGCTTATGGCCGCCAACGGCTACATTGTTGTTGCACCGAATCGTCGCGGACTGCCAAGCTTCGGAATGGAATGGCTGGAACAGATTAGTGGTGATTACGGTGGCCAAAATATGCTTGATTATTTCTCAGCCATCGACGCACTTGCCAAAGAACCATACGTCAACAAAGACAAGCTGGGATGTGTGGGCGCAAGTTACGGAGGGTTCTCGGTATATTGGTTGGCCGGCCATCACAACAAACGCTTCAAAGCATTTCTGGCTCACGATGGCATGTTCAATCTACCGCAACAATACCTGGAAACAGAAGAGATGTGGTTCGTTAATTGGGATTTAGGCGGCTCATATTGGGACAAAGCCAATGCCATTGCACAAAAATCTTATGCCAATTCGCCACACTTATTTGTAGATAAATGGGATACACCAATTTTGGTTATTCATGGAGAAAAAGATTATCGCATTTTGGCTTCACAAGGTATGGCAGCTTTTAATGCTGCTATTCTTCGTGGAGTTCCGGCTGAGATGCTTATTTTCCCGGACGAAAATCACTGGGTACTTCAACCGCAGAATGGCATTCTGTGGCAACGGACTTTCTATGAATGGCTAGACAAATGGCTAAAATAATTTGTCTAACAAAGTACATGACGCTCCTATTTTCTCACGAAAATGGGAGCGTTCCTTTTTATTTTATCTATTGATAAATTTATTTTATACTTTTAGCAAGATAACCAATTTACAATAAGATAATTATGTATTTTTACAATACCAATTTTTATTTTTTCAAGTGACAATGCAACGTTTACAGGGCAATTGACATCTAATGTATAAAGTATGGAATTAAAAAATGCAATAACGGACGAACAACGATTAATTGCAGGATGTATCGACGGCAAACCGTGGGCTCAGAAACAAGTTTACGAGCTGCATGCATCCGCTATGCTAAGCGTGTGTGTGCGTTATGTAAATAATAGGGAAACAGCCCGCGACCTATTGCAGGAAGGTTTTATAAAAGTCTTTACAAAAACACATACTTACTCAGGCACAGGCTCATTTGCTGGTTGGATAAGACGAATTTTTGTCACCACAGCACTTGAATATCTCAGGCAAAACGATGCGCTGAAGCAAAGCGAGAGTATTGATGATTATTATCACAGCATTGAAGATGTGAATGCTTCAGTCTTAGAAAAAATATCCGCAAACGATTTAATACAGTGCATTTCTGAACTACCGGTTGGATACAGGACAGTTTTCAATTTATACGCTATCGAAGGTTATTCACATGCCGAAATTGGCAACACACTTAATATCAGCGAGAATACATCGCGTTCACAATTTATGAGAGCCCGAAAATTATTGCAAAAAACGGTTCTCACACTATTTAATTCATAAGCATGCAAAACGATAATATATATATGGATCAACCCGACGTTTTCAGCGAAAACATACGGAAGAAACTGGAAGGACATGAACTACTGGTTGATGCAGCATGCTGGGGTGAGATTGAGGTGCGCATGAATGCCACCAAAAAGAAAAAAGTCATTCCATTTTGGTGGTGGCTTTCAGGCGGTGCGGCAGTAGCCACTCTTACATTGCTCCTGACAACAGGTTCATTGTTTAATTCCCCAACATATATAAGTAAAACGGAAAAGAAAAGCATTCATAAAAATGAAGTTGTAAAATTGGAAACTAATGCAGATGAGGCATCAAACATCAAGTCAACCAACGAAAGCCTTGAAAGAAAAATAAGCAAGGTATCAGGTCAGTCAACGACTAAAAAAAACATCAAAACCAATCGGCCTAAAATAGAAAGCTATCTGACAGATATTCAATCAGCTAAAATAGATTCAGTGAAGCAAAATACACAAACCGAAAGCCCAACGGATATTTCAGTGATCAATAATCAAATTGCTGAATCAACAACAAAAACGAAAGATTCAGTTTCGAGTAATTCAACTAACAAATACATCCCAAACGCACTTGTTACAAAAAACACAGAAGTGCAAACTGATAAACCTAAAAGCAAAGAAGGTTGGCTACTGGCTGCCTCAGTTAATCAGGCAGGAAGTACATCGTTGGGAAACTCCGGTGATTTATTATTTGCTTCTGATGGAAAGAATTATTTGTCGAACGCAGAAACAAATTACACCAGCATTATGACTGCCAATGATTTTGAGAAAATAAAGTACTACTCTGCCTTATCGGTGGGATTAGTCGTCCGGAAAAACCTCAGCAACACTATTTCTGTAGAATCGGGGTTAATGTATAGTTATTTATTTTCAAGCTTTGAAAAAAGCGGATTTGTAAGTTATGACGCAACACTAGCATTGTACTATTTAGGTATTCCGATAAATCTGGTAGCTCAAATTTGGAAAAATAATAAGTGGGAATTCTATGTTTCGGGTGGTGGCATGGTTGAAAAGGGATTGCGCTCCATCTACACACAAAACCAACACACAGGAAATCAAACTATAACAACTACAGCCGAAACAGGCATTACCGGCTTTCAATGGTCGTTGAACGGAGCAGTTGGGGTCACTTACAAACTACATAGAAATATAGGCATTTACCTTGAACCTAAAGTCTCCTATTTCTTTCACAACAATCAACCCGTTAGCGTACGAACAGAACAACCCGCAATTATTGGTTTGACTGCAGGACTTAGATTTCAACTATAAATAAAAGAATATATGAAGACAAAATTATATAACATTATTTTGATTTCAGCTTGCATACTTTGTGCATCATGCAGCAGCGAGATAAACAACAAGATAATCCAGGTAAACTACGGAACTTCATTTGGCGAGTGCATTGGCTACTGCAAGCATGAGCTAACCTTAAAACAAGACTCAACAACATTTCACTGTTCGGGCTGGAGTCAACAGTATCCCGCACTGACTTTTCATGAAACATTAACTCCGGCAGCCTGGGATTCAGTAAAAGTAAATCTAAACATCAAGAGCTTCTTTGATTTGCAGGAAGTAATTGGCTGTCCCGACTGTGCAGATGGAGGCGCTGAATGGCTGGAAATAAAACTAACAAACGGAGATATTCACAAAGTCACATTCGAATATGGCAACGAACCTACTTTACTAAAGAGTCACATATCCTGGTATCGTGAAAAACTAAGCAAAAATGAATGTAAATAACTTCTAAATCTACAATAAAAATGAAAACACTATTCAGATTGGCACTTATACTCTTTCTGACTATAAGTTGTACAACTCAAAACGACCCAATCGTCAAAATTCCCAAAGATGCAGACCCAATTGTATTAAAAGCTGAACTTCAAAAGCGTGTAAATCAAGACAATGAATTTACGTTTGAATTGCTAAAGAAAACAATCTCATCTTCGGGCGAAACCAATGTGTTCATATCTCCACTAAGCGTTAGCATTGCGCTTGGAATGGCATGGAATGGAGCAAACGGACAGACAAAAACCGAAATGGAAACAGCATTAAAAATGGGTGGAATGTCGATATCAGACATAAACGACTATTATAAAATTATGCAATCGACACTTCCAACAATTGACCCGACAACCAAACTCAACATTGCCAATTCATTGTGGTACAAAACCGGTTTCCCTGTAAAACCTGATTTTCTGAAGGTAAATTCGGATTATTTTAACGCTTACGTGAAAGAACTTGATTTTTCTAAAAGCTGGGCTGTAGACACCATAAACAACTGGTGTGCAAAGAAAACAAACAACCTGATAAAAAAACCATTGGATCAAATACCGGCTGACGCAGTTATGTATCTTGTCAATGCTATTTATTTTAAAGGAATTTGGTGCAAACACTTCGAAACCAAGAATACGAAAGAAGCTGATTTCACAAATGAACTGAACACTGCTGTCAAAGTAAATATGATGTATCAGAAAGATACATTTGCTTATGCAAAAGATGATTTTGGTCAATACCTCGATATGCCCTATGGCAACAAAGCATTTAGTATGAGTGTGATATTGCCAAATGAAGGAAAAACAACAGATGATATTTTAAGCAACCTGACAACAACCAGTTGGAATAATACACTGCAGAACATGTCGACGCGGGAAGTGGAAGTCTATCTGCCCCGTTTCAAAACTCAAAACAAATTTACGCTGAACGACCCGTTGAAAAATATGGGCATGAATCTGGCATTTACGGGTTTTGCTGATTTCAGTAATATTGCAGATACAAATCTTCAAATATCCAGAATTCTACACGATACATACGTGGAAGTTACAGAAGAAGGCACTGAAGCTGCTGCTGTAACAGTTGTTGAAATAATTGCAACTGCAATGCCGGTTCCCGAACCAACCCCATTATTCAAAGTAAATAAACCTTTCTTATTTGTAATTCGTGAAAAAAGCACAGGGGTTATACTTTTTATAGGTAAAATGGGGAATATTGATAAATACTGATTTACAGCTATAATAAAATAATGCTAAACTTAACATTAATCAATCATGAGAAAAAAAATTTATTTTCTTTTAGTTTTAATCATTTCATCGAGTTTCTTACAAGCCCAAAAAATGGAAGTCGGATTTACATTGTCATTGTTAAGCAATAATTCCATTGCTCAATTTGGTAATGCATATATGGATGATGCCAGTCGCACGGTTGGAAATTCAGAAACGTATGGGCTTACTTTCTTAAAACCATTGAATAACTGGTTGGATATGGAAACCGGTATTGAATTTTTAAAATGTGAAGCGACTGTACAGTCAATGATTCCAAGTTATTCAGAAAATATTCACAAAAGTTTTATATCGGTAATAAACATTCCAATTGATGTTCGTGCCAATTTTTGGAAATACTGCTTCGTGAATGGAGGCGTTTTAGTTGACGTTGATGTTAGCCAGAATTCACCATTCGATAGTCAAACTGGATTAGGTTGCGAACTGGGGGTAGGTTTAAAATATGATTTCAAAACCGGAATTTCCATTTTTGTAAATCCATACTCAAAAATTCACGCTTTAATTCCTGTAACTTTCAACACAAATAATCTCCACTTACTTGAATCTGCTGTTCGATTTGGCGTAGCATATCATTTTTAATTTAATTACAAATCATTATATACAAGATTATTATGAAAAATATTTCATTCATTTTCAGCATTCTATTGTTAGCATTGACCAGCTGCAATGATAATAATCTAATTGTCAATTACGATAACAATTACCCAAGTAGTTACAGCAAATTGGACAGCATCAGTTACAAACTTTTAAAATCAAAATACGCAAATGACAATCCATTCCTGAGAACTTCTGTAACTGAGTTTGGGTTCTGTGGAAATTACGATTTTCTTTATACTGCATTCTGGCCCATTAAGGTTTCTGATTTATCCGAACTTGAGGCTAAGAATGTTATAACGGCATTTATTACTCAAAATTCAAAACAAACCGGAGTTTTAAATCCATCAGATTTAACTTTCAATAGAGTTGATTCGTCTCGAGTTTATAATGGAAGTCTTGAATGGAATTTATTCTCAGGCACACAAATTTACGGAGGACTTGAAGTTTATAATTCCACAATCGGTTTTGCAATTATTAATGGTAAAATGGTTAACTGCGTTGGAAATTGGTTTCCGAGAATTTATATTCCGTCAAGGATAAATGTAAACGAACAGAAAGTAAAATCGTTGCTTTTAAATAAAATCGTTTATTTATCAGATATTATGGGAGGATCACAACCCATGACTATAACAGCAAAAAGTCTTGGAACTGCTATATTCACCAAGATGATTTATCCTGTTAAAACAATCAATAAAATTAAATTACATGTTGTCTGGCAAGCAAATATTCCAGATGTATATTATGTAATTTTTGTGGATGTAATGACAGGCGAACTTATCGGAAGCTATCCGACTGCCTTATCCTGAGAAATCAATGTATTGGCGTTTTTTACAAAAAAAAGAGATTGAATTTCTTTAATCTCTTTATATTAAATATAAACTGTCGGCTACAAACTAAAGATATTATCCGTAAATTATCTTTCCGTTTTCATCTAGGAATTCTTCGAAACTTTTGTTGTATTGCTCCATAGCTCTGTAACTCATAGCCATACTTGAAAAACCACCATCGTGATAAAGATTTTGCATGGTTACTTTGCGAGTCAGATCACTAAACATTACAACACAGTAATCAGCACAGTCGGCTGCAGTGGCATTACCCAGTGGCGACATGCGTTCTGAGTAATCGAGCAATCCTTCCATCCCTTTTACACCACTGCCAGCAGTAGTAGGAGTTGGAGACTGAGAAATAGTATTTACACGAACATTATGCTCACGACCGTAGATATATCCAAAACTACGAGCAATAGACTCCAGAATCGATTTTGCATCTGCCATATCGTTATAACCGAAAATAGTGCGCTGAGCTGCCATATAAGTCAATGCTACTACAGAACCATAGTCATTTATAGCATTCATCTTTTTAGCAACCTGAAGCATTTTATGAAAAGAAATAGCTGAGATATCAAGCGTGCTATTCAACATATCATAATCCAGGTCATCGTAAGTACGTTTTTTTCGAACGTTTGGTGACATACCTATAGAATGGAGCACAAAATCAATTTGACCACCAAGTGCCTCCATAGATTGAGCAAAAACATTTTCCAAATCAGAAACGCTAGTAGCATCAGCCGGAATAAGTTTCGCATTCAGTTTTTGAGCCAGCTCATCGGTTGTACCCATACGTACAGCCAACGGAGTATTAGACAAAGTGATAATAGCACCTTCTTCTACAACACGTTCTGCCACTTTCCATGCGATGGACATATCGTTCAACGCCCCAAATACAATACCTCGTTTACCTTTTAACAAATCGTTACCCATATGCATATTATTAAGAATTCCTTTATCAAACAGTATTATAACAAGAAAGTTTGATGACCGGAACTAAATTTCGGCACAAAGATACGAAAAATGAGCAGTATATAAAATAAATTGACATCCCAATATCACTTTAAAACGGCAATTAACTACAAATAAGAATATTAGTCAGATTAATAATTTACAAATTACACCACAACAGAAATTATAGTAAGTACCGATTAAATGCAAAATCGCCTCAAAACATAAGTTTTGAGGCGATTTTCATATTGAGAAATTTAAGTATTACTTATTTACACGGAATGTATCAACTCCATTTTTCAAAAAACCAACAATCTGTTTTGCAGCAGCAATACCAGCATTGATGTTAGCTTCTGATGTTTGAGCGCCCATTTTTTTAGGTGTAGTAAAGTAGCTTCCGCCCACTTTTTCTTTCATTTCGGCATCATTACCAGGAACAATATCAGTCACATATTTAAAGTCAGGACAAGCCTGCATAAACGCAAGAATCTCAGCTTCGTTAATCACCTCTTTACGTGCCGTATTTACCAATACACCACCTTTTGGCATTAACCCAAGCAATTCTGCATTAATTGAATTTTTAGTTTCAGCTGTAGCAGGGATATGCAACGAAACAATATCACAAGTTTCGTATAAATTCTTTACTGAGCAAGTTGCTTTAACTCCATCTGCTTCGATATCTTCTGCACGGCAATATGCATCATAAGCATATAATTCCATTCCGAAACCTTTTGCTATACGAGCCACATTACGACCTACGTTTCCGTAAGCGTGAATACCCAACTTCTTGCCTTTCAATTCCGTACCAGAAGTTCCGTTGTAAAAATTACGAACAGCAAAAACCAACAGACCGAAAACTAGTTCGGCAACAGCATTGGCATTTTGTCCAGGCGTATTCATAACACAAACTCCGGCAGCAGTAGCAGCAGCCAAATCCACATTATCATAACCAGCTCCTGCACGCACCACAATTTTCAATTGTTTAGCAGCGGCAATCACGTCCGCATCAATTATGTCGCTACGAATAATAATAGCATCTGCATCTACAACTGCATCAAGCAATTGCTGTTTTTCAGTATATTTTTCGAGCAAAGCCAATTCAAAACCGGCTACCTCAATTTCTGTACGAATTCCATTAACTGCAATCTTTGCAAATGGCTTATCGGTAGCAATTAAAACTTTCATAGAATATATTTATAATGACAACGGACGACATACAACGAACAACTTATGTTCGTTGTATGCTGTCCGTCGACTAATTAATTTTGTTTTTCAAATTCATTCATGCAATCAACAAGTGCCTGAACACTTTCAATTGGCATAGCATTGTAGATAGAAGCACGGAAACCACCAACCGAACGGTGACCTTTAATTCCGTCCATTCCAGCAGCCTGTGCAAATTTTTGGAAAGCACCTTCTAATTCGGCATATTCAGGTTTCATTACAAAACAAACATTCATCAATGAACGATCTTCCTTAGCAGCTGTGCCAACAAAAATTCTACTGTTATCAATAGCATTGTAAAGCAATTCTGCCTTCGCAACGTTTTTCTTTTGCATCTCCACTAATCCACCGTTTGCTTTCAACCAACGCAATGTTTCCATAGCACTGTAAACAGGCAATACAGGAGGAGTATTGAACATAGAACCTTCAGCAATATGTGTTTTGTAGTTCAACATGGTTGGAATATAACGCGACACTTTTCCAAGCAATTCATCTTTGACGATAACAAAAGCCAAACCAGCAGGAGCAAGGTTCTTTTGCGCACCACCGTAGATAAGTCCATATTTAGAAACATCCATTGGACGTGAGAAAATATCTGAAGACATATCAGCAATTAATGGCACAGGAGAATCTAAGTCAACGTGTATTTCTGTTCCGTAAATCGTGTTATTTGTTGTAATATGGAAATAATCAGCATCAGCCGGAATTACAAAATCCTTAGGAATAAACGTGTAGTTTGCATCTTTTGAAGAAGCAACTTCAACCACCTCACCAAAACCCTTAGCTTCTTTCATGGCTTTGCTAGCCCAAACTCCTGTATTTAAATAAGCAGCCTTTTTCTCAAAAAGATTAAAAGGAATCATCGCAAACTGCATGCTAGCACCACCACCTAAGAAAATAACTGAGTAGCCTTCAGGAATATTCAACAGTTCCTTGAAAAGTGCAACAGTTTCATCCATTACCGCTTGAAAATCTTTCGAACGGTGACTGATTTCCAATATAGATAATCCAGAACCATTGAAATCCAATACTGCCTGAGCTGTTTTTTCGATAACTTCGCGTGGCAAAATAGAAGGACCCGCACTAAAATTATGTTTCTTCATGTGTAAATAATGTTTTTTTTATTGATTACATAGAACTCGCCACTAATAAATCGGACTAGTCCTAAACTAATAAATAATATTTTTGATTGATAGTTTTACCCTTAAAAAAATGGAAGCACAAAAGTACTATTTTTTTTAGTTTCGACCATCAAAAAATGTGTTTTTATAACATTTTGACGCCGAAAATTTATAGTCATACACATGCAACCCGAGAAATGAATTTTTATGCACAAAACCTATGCACACAAATCAATAGGCTGTGCAATTTATTTGCCGGTAATAATGCGTTTCACCTCGTTGAGCTTATTCAATGCTTCGACAGGTGTTAGATTATTTATGTCTAAGTTTTTTATTTCGTCACGAATTTGCTCCAATACGGGGTCGTCCAACTGGAAAAAGCTCAACTGAAAACCTTCGCGTTGTTCGGCAATTTCACCAATCGGCTTGGCCACTCCCGATTGACGATTATCCGTTTCCAATTGTTTAAGAATTTGTTCCGAACGCTTCACAATACTTTGTGGCATTCCGGCCATTTTGGCGACATGAATACCAAAACTATGCTCACTACCTCCACGCACTAACTTACGAAGAAAAATAACTTTTTTATCCACTTCCTTCACCGACACATTGTAGTTTTTAATGCGGGTAAACGATTTTTCCATTTCGTTCAACTCATGATAATGGGTCGCAAACAAGGTTTTAGCCTTACAACTTCCATGTTCATGAATATATTCCACAATAGCCCAAGCAATGGAAATACCATCGTAAGTACTTGTTCCACGACCAAGTTCATCAAAAAGAATAAGGCTTCGATTCGAGAGATTATTCAAAATACTGGCAGCTTCGTTCATTTCCACCATAAAGGTCGATTCGCCTTGCGATATATTATCGCTCGCTCCTACCCTGGTAAAAATTTTATCTACCACTCCAATTTTAGCACTTTCAACCGGCACAAAACAGCCAATCTGAGCCATTAGCGTAATGATAGCCGTTTGGCGCAACAAAGCTGACTTACCGGACATATTCGGTCCGGTAATAATAATAATTTGTTGCGATTCGCTGTCAAGATAAACATCATTAGCAATATAAGTATCACCAATGGGAAGCTGCTTCTCAATTACCGGGTGACGTCCTTGCTTAATTTCCAACACATCCGTATCAGTAATTTCAGGGCGTACATATTTGTTTTCGGCAGAAACCTTAGTAAATGACAGCAAACAATCGAGCTGAGCAATCAAGTTGGAATCTAACTGAATAGCCGTAATATAATCAACCAGACTCAAAACCAATTCGTTGAACAAACGGGTTTCAATGGAAAGAATTTTCTCCTCAGCACCCAGAATTTTTTCTTCGTACACTTTCAACTCCTGAGTAATATAGCGCTCAGCATTCACCAATGTTTGTTTCCGAATCCATGTTTCAGGTACTTTATCTTTGTGCATATTCCGCACCTCAATATAGTAGCCAAACACATTATTGAAATTGATTTTCAGGCTGGGAATTCCTGTTTCAGCACTTTCACGTTCCTGGATTTGTTGCAAAAAATCTTTCCCTGAATATGCCAACTGACGCAGTTCATCCAAATCGGCATCAACACCCTGTCGGATTACTCCACCACGATTCACCATATTGGGCGGATCGTTGGAAATCTCTTTTTCAATTTTATCGGAAATAACAGCGCAGGCATTCAGTTGATCGGCTATTTTTTTCAAGGTAGTATTATCGCTTTCAGTACAAGCTTGTTTGATAGGTTCAATAGCCTGCAAAGCCACTTTCAGCTGCACTACTTCGCGAGGGTTAATACGGCCAACAGCTACTTTAGAAATAATACGTTCCAAATCGCCAATCAGTGCTATATTTTGCTCAAGCAAATGCTTAAGTTCTGTGTTTTTAAAGAAATATTCCACCACACTTAAACGCTCATTGATAGGTTTCACATCCTTCAACGGGAAAGCCACCCAACGTTTCAACATTCGAGCACCCATTGGGCTAATGGTCTTATCAATAACATCGAGTAGCGTTCTGGCACCTTCATTAATCGAACCATAAAGCTCTAAATTACGCACCGTAAAACGATCAAGCCACACAAAACGCTCTTCTTCAATGCGTGAAAGCTGTGTTATATGTCCGGTTTGTTGGTGATGTGTTTGATCGAGGTAATGCAAAATAGCTCCTGCAGCCACTACAGCATTTGGAAGATTATCAACACCAAAACCTTTCAGGTTCTTAGTTTCAAAATGCTTAATAAGGCGTTCATTTGCCGAGTCTGGCGTAAATGCCCAATCTTCGAGTGCATAAGTAAAGAATTTTGTTCCAAAATTCTGCTCAAAATCTTTGCGTTTAGATCGGTCGAAAAGCACTTCTTTCGGTCCAAAGCTATTCAGCAATTTATCCACATATTCCGCAGTACCTTCGGCCACCAGGAATTCACCGGTAGAAATATCCAGAAACGAAACACCCACCTGGTTTTTATTGAGATAAACACTGGCCAAAAATGTATTTTCCTTATGATTCAGCGTAGTATCACTATACGAAACCCCGGGTGTTACAAGCTCTGTTACACCGCGTTTTACTATTTTTTTTGTAAGCTTTGGATCTTCAAGCTGATCGCAAATAGCTACGCGCATTCCTGCCCGAACAAGTTTTGGCAAATATGTATCCAGTGCGTGATGCGGAAATCCAGCCAGTTCAATGGTTTTTCCAGAACCGTTTGCTCGCTTAGTAAGGGTAATTCCCAGTACCTGAGAAGCCCGAATTGCATCAGTTGAAAAAGTTTCGTAGAAATCGCCACAACGGAAAAGCAAAATTGCATCGGGATGCTTTGCTTTAATCTCGTTGAATTGCTTCATCATGGGGGTTTCTACAATCTCGTTTGCCATTATTTTATATATTGAAATATAGACTATTACAAATAAATTTAAGTCTATCTATATGATTATTAGTAAAAAAAACGAATCAATTTGTTGGATAATTCAGTGAAAAATCCAATAAATCAACAAAAACATGATCGGATAAGGCCGCAACAGCAGGTTCAAGGGTCTTACCATTTGTCAAGAAAACAGTCTTTATTCCTAAATTCTTCCCAAATTGCATATCGAGTAGGGAATCGCCGACCATGATAGCAAAATCTAAATCAATATCAGGAAAGTCCGACAAAGCCTGCAACCCCATTCCCGGATTGGGTTTGCGATTAGGACTGTTGGCTTTTTCTAGCTCCGAACAGAAATATATTTTATTTAACCGACCTCCGTTATTGTTGATAGAGTCTAGCATGAAACGGTGGATTTCAATCAAATCATCAACAGAAAATACCCCTTTCCCAATCCCTTGCTGGTTGGTTATCAAGAAAACATAATCAAATTGTTCGGCTAATCTGGGAAAAGCATCGAGCACACCTGGCAAAAATTCAAATTCATCAACACTGGTAACATACCCGCCAATAATTTGTCGGTTAATTACTCCATCTCTGTCTAAAAAAAGTGTTTTTTTTGACATCTTATTTAAAACTTCAATTTAGGAAATTCAATTTGGGCACGAGCATAATCTTCTGGAACACCGATATCAATAAAATAGGAGTTGAAAGCCAGTCCGTAGAACGTAATTTCAGGATAAAAAGTTTCCAATACATCTTTTTCAAATGAAAATTTGACAGGCATATTAAGTTGCGAAAAAAGTCGGGCATTTATCACATAAATTCCGCCATTAATCACCCCTTTGCCATGCACCTGATTTTTCTCTGTAAAAGCGGTTATTTTTCCCGCATCGTCCACCAGCACCGAACCATAGCGAGAAACTTCATCCTCTTCACGCAAAGCAATGGTTAACAGCGACTCTTTCTCAGCATGATACTCTGCTAACTTTCCAAAATCAATTTCAAACAAGGTATCTCCATTCAATACCAATACATTATCCGTTTTCGCCTTAGTCAGACCCAACAGAATAGCACCGCCGGTACCCAACGGTTCATTTTCGCGTGAATATGAAATTTGCAAGGACTCAAAGGAATTACCGTAATAATTTTCAATTACTTCGTGGAGATAGCCCGTGGAAAGAATGACATGATTAATTCCGGCACTAATTAGCTTTGAAAACAAAAACGACAAAAAGGGAATACCGTTAATTGGAGCCATCGGTTTGGGAACATCACTTACAATGTGCTTCAGGCGAGTGCCAAAACCACCAGCGAGAATAATCGCTTCAGTTATTCGTTCGCTTTTCATTGTTTTCCAAATAATCGTTCTTCAACCAATTCACATAGAATATGACCAATCATGATATGCGACTCCTGAATACGAGGAGTGTCGATAGAAGGTACGTTTATCAAAAAATCGACTACATTTTTCATAGAGCCACCACTAACTCCGGTAAGCGCAACTGTTACAATCTGCTTACTTTTAGCCATTTCAAAAGCCCGGATAATATTTTTCGAATTTCCGGATGTTGACAAACCCACCAACACATCTCCAGCTACACCAGTTCCCTTAATCATTCGGGCATATACTTCGTCGTAGCCGTAATCATTAGCCACCGCTGTCATAAAAGAAGTGTTGCAATGCAAAGCCTCTGCAGGCAATGGATCTCTATCAAAATAAAAACGCCCGGAAAGCTCCGCAGCTAAATGTTGTGCATCAGCCGCACTACCACCATTGCCACAAAAAAGCACTTTATGCCCTTGGCTCAAGGCTGTAAACATGACATCAGCCACATTTTGTATGTTTTCCAGAAAAGACGGATCACTAAGAATATCTTGTTTTACTTGTATGCTGGATTGTATAGCTTGTTGTATTTTCATATATTTACTTGTCACCTATTTTTTACATTGTCCATGTTTTCAAACCCTCATTGGTAAATTCATACCGTTTCACCTCACCACCAAAGGCCGCCAAAGCTCGTTCCACTTTGTATCTCGAAATTCCCGGACAATAAAAAGACATAAACCCACCTCCACCAGCTCCGGAAACTTTTCCTCCGGTTGCACCAGCTTCAATAGCAGCATTGTAAATATCGTCCAACAAAGTATTGGTAATTCCTTTGGTCATAAGTTTTTTATACTTCCAACCGAAATCGAGGATTTTTCCCATTTCATCAATTTCACCTTTTAGAATGGCTTCTTTCATCCATACTGATTGTTCTTTGAGACGATGCATAGCATCAATAGAAATCTCATTTTTATCCAACACATTTTGAGTTTGTGCCTCAATAATTTTAGCCGATTGACGACTTGTTTTTGTATAATAAAGCAGTAAATTATGTGCTAATTCATCCTGAAAACGCTGGCGAATTCGCAAGGGATTAACAATAACTTTATCATCTTTTGAAAATTCCATAAAATTAATTCCACCAAAAGTAGCAGCATATTGATCTTGCTTACCTCCAGCCATATTCAAGTCGGAACGTTCAATGCTATACGCCAAATGAGCAATATCATATTCGCCAAGCGGTAATTTAAACCACTCCACAAATGCTCCCAAAATTGCCACCACTAAAGTAGACGATGTCCCCAAACCCGATCCGGGAGGCACATCCACATGTGTTGCCATACGAAAAGACAAAGGCTCGTGCGTGAATTCCTTTACAATGCGATTATAAATACCTTTGTGCAAAACAAACGGACCATCGGTGGGTAATTCTGCACTTGAATCATGCTCTTCAGTCACATCCAAGTCGGGCATTTCAAATACTATTTTACCATCTGTTGTGGGCTCAATACTGGCATAGGCATACATATTTATGGTAGCATTCAAAATAGCACCGCCATAAATATCGGAATAAGGAGAAACATCGGTTCCACCGCCGGCCAAGCCTAGTCGCAAAGGAGCTTTACTACGAATTATCATATTGTTGAGAATCTTAGGTATATTTACAAATTGGGAATTAAATTGGAAATCGTATCAGTCATACGTTTCCATGAGTATTTTGCTTTTTCTATAAGGATGTTTTCATGGAATGACTCAAATCGTTGATTTTCATAAAAATCAACAAGCGCATCAGCAATTTCTTTTTCGTCGGGCTCCACAATATAACCCACTTTTCCATGAGGTACTATTTCGGCTAATCCACCGACATTGGTAACCAACATAGGTTTTTCAAAATGATAAGCGATCTGTGTTACACCGCTTTGAGTTGCCGATTTATAAGGTTGTACAATAATATCGGCCAGACTAAAGAAGTTTTTCACCTCGGCATCAGGAATAAAATCATTAAACCACAGCACTTCGCCTTTCAGTCCCAATTGTTCTTCTAGTGCAAAATATTGCTCAGAATTGTTGTAGAACTCACCCGCAACGATCAATTTTATGTTTGTTTTACGGAAGCGAGAGTCGACGTAAGCTTTCAACAAAAGATCCAGACCTTTATAATCCCGAACGAAACCAAAAAACAGCATATACCTTTGATCTGCTGGCAATCCAACTTTTAAAAGGGCATCTTCTCTGGATAGATTTTCACCAAAATTGTCGTACAACGGATGAGGACAAAAAGCCTTTGGTTTTTGGCGATCGAATGTTTCTACATCGGTTAATACCGATTTCGACATAGCTACAAAACCATTCACAGAGCCAACAAAATAGCTTGCAAACATTCTATCGGCAAAGCGTTTTTCGTGTGGAATAATATTGTCCAACACGGACACAATTTTGGTCTTTTTATTTGATTTAGCCACACGCGCTATGGTTCCCAAACAGGGTGCCATAAACGGAAGCCAAAACTTTATGAGCACTAAATCAGGATTTTTCTTCTTTATTTCACGTCCTACTTTTATCCAATTAAATGGATTGACCGAATTTACTCTTCGAAGAATAGTTAATTCAGTTGGAGCCGGATCGGTGGAAAACTGTGTTTTACCTGGAAAAAGGAATGATGGATATTGAAGTGTAAAGGTATATATTTCAACCTCATGCCCCTGCTTAACATATTCAAGTGCTAAACGTTCGTTATAAGCAGCTAAACCACCACGATAGGGGAATGCGGTTCCGACTATGATTATTTTCATTTGATAAGACCGTTTATCGTTTCGGTCATTTTCGACCACAAGTATTTTTGTTTTTCAACTTTAATGTTCTCTATAAATTCAGCAGATCTATTATTTGAAAAGAAATCTACCAATGCATCCGCAATTTGTTTTGGATTCACATCTACCACGTAACCAACCTTGCCATTAGGTATTATTTTAGCAAGTCCACCAACATTGGTAACAAGCATCGGCTTTTCAAAATGATACGCAATTTGCGTAACACCACTCTGAGAAGCCGTACGATACGATTGAGCAACAATATCGGCGACACTAAAATAGTTTCGCACCTCGTTATCAGGAATAAATCCGGTACGTAGTTCCACTAATCCTTCGAGCTTTAAACGAAGAATGGCTTCAAGATAAGGTTGTGGATTTTCGTAAAATTCACCAGCGACAATCAATCTTACCGGGTATTCACGCAAGCGTGGATCAGCAAAAGCCTCCAGCAATAAGTCCAATCCTTTGTAATGACGAATAAAACCAAAAAACAAAACATAATGCTTTTGCTCGTGCAATCCAAGCTTCATTGCCGAAGCTTTTTTAGTCAAAGCAGTCCCATAATGATCATATATTGGGTGCGGAGAAACAACTTTGGGCTTACTATCAACATCAAAACGGTTAATATCCGCCGCAACCGACTCAGCCATAGCCACAAAAGCATCCATCGACTTTACAAAATATTTCGGAAAAAGCTTATCCAGAATAGTTGGTTCATGAGGAATCATATTATGAATAAGACCTACTAACCTCGTTTTTGGAGCCTTGGCATACCTGGCAATAGTACCAAAGCAAGGAGCCATAAATGCCATCCAATAACTAAAGATAACCATATCAGGCGATTTCATTTTTATTTCCCTCCCAATGGCAATCCAGTTAAATGGATTAATTGCATTAATTTTCCGGGAAATTTTTAAATCTGTAGGTTTAGACTCTGTAGACAACTGATTTTTTCCAGAATATAAAAACCCTGGATATTGCATTGTAAATGTAATTATCTCTACGTCGTTCCCCTCCTTAACATATTCACGTGCCAAACGTTCATTGTAAGTAGCTATGCCACCACGATATGGAAATGCGGTTCCAACTATGATCAGTTTCATGAGACAAGTATTTAAATTTCAGCTAAAGTACAGCAAACCAACAACAAAATAGGATATAACTTTAAGACAAAATCTTAGAGCACCAATTTCAATGGGTTGTTCATAAAAGCATTCTAACAATTTAAGTTATTAGGGCTACCAATACTTGTGCAAAAGTACAAAATTATTTAGTGTGAGGAGGTATTAAAATTCAAAATTTTAATACCCATTTCAACAAGCAAACAAAATAAAACATTAAAAACTACAAAACAAAGTCACCAAAAATGGGACATACAAATCCATTATAAATCCATGGAAAATAGACACAACAGCATACTTTTTACCCGAATATCGAACAATAACCGGAAAGGTAGTATCCATGGTAGTGGCACCACCGGCCGAAATAGGCGAAAGCTTACCAAAATACCTCACCATCCATGGCGCAAGCAAAAGCGTAATAACTTCGCGAATTATATTCGAAAGCAAGGCAATAGTACCCAATTCAATGCCCTTATATTGAGTTATCAAAATACTTGAAAGCGAATAATATCCAAAACCGGAGCCTACAGCCAAGCAATCACTCACACTTCTATTTTTCAAGAACAAACTCACCACAACTACACCGGCAAAAGTACCTAAAACGGTCATAACTGGTAGAAAAATAATTCGAGGATTCAGACTTCTAAATTGTCGCACCGAAGCAGGGTCATTGCCAATGCTTAATCCGACTGAGAACATCAGCGCACAAAGCACGTAAAAGCTAATATTATACTCCAAAAGTTCTTTCGGAAACCAACGCCAGACTCCGAACAACAAGCCGGTAGCAAAAAACGATAATATTATCAGACTTCCCTTCATTTTGACTGAAATTTAGTGCGAACCATTACCCACAACAACCAAGCGGCCAAAACACTTCCCAAAACTCCACCAAACGCTAATAGAAAAGCCTCAAATCCCAACTTAGCAAACTGATTTACAACAATCTTATTGGCACCAACTTCTACGCCCAGCAAAAACAATAACAGCCAGATAAGCGTTAGTATTAATCGATTCGTAAACCTAAACTTTCGTTTACGAAGTAGATAACCGGCAATAATTCCGGCAAGCATACACGTTAAAACAACAAACATTTTTTGAATGGAAAAATGATAAAATATACATTTTTTGAAGCACAAAGATACACTTTCGATTTCAAAAAAATGACATCTGCATATTTTCGTAATATTTACATATTTATTGAAGCTAACTCAGTAAATATGTGCGAAAAAATAAGTAATTTTGCAGTCCCAAATAACAAGGTATTAGTTATCGTATAAAAATAATAAAATCCAGAATATTATGAGTAAAAAAGCATTATTAATGATCTTAGATGGCTGGGGAATTGGAAACAAGAACCACTCTAACGTTATCTTCAGCACGCCAACACCTTATATCGATTCGTTGGTGGCTAATTATCCAAACTCACAATTACTAGCCTCGGGCGAAGACGTTGGTCTTCCTGAAGGTCAAATGGGTAACTCAGAAGTGGGTCACCTGAATATCGGTGCAGGACGTGTTGTATACCAGGATTTGGTGAAAATCAACATTGCTTGCCGCGACAACAGTATTCTACAAAATTCTGAAATTATCAACGCATATTCGTATGCCCGCGATAATAAAAAGAAAATCCATTTCTTAGGATTAGTTTCCGATGGTGGCGTTCATAGCTCATTGGATCATTTGTTCAAATTATTGGACATTGCAAAAGAATACGGCGTTTCCGACGCTTTCGTTCATTGCTTTATGGACGGTCGTGATACAGATCCACGCAGCGGGAAAGGTTTTATCGAACAATTACTAGCACACACAGCCGCTACTGATACCAAAATTGCATCTGTCATTGGTCGTTATTACGCCATGGATCGTGACAAACGTTGGGATCGTGTAAAAAAATCGTATGATTTGATGGTAAATGGCGTTGGTGAAGCAACTACCGACGTGGCAGCAGCTATGCAGGCATCTTACGATGCCGGCGTAACCGACGAATTTGTAAACCCAATTGTGGCAGTTGATGCAGCCGGTAAACCATTGGCAACTATCGAAGCTGGCGACGTGGTTATTTTCTTTAACTACCGCAACGACCGTGCAAAAGAATTGACTGTTGTTTTGACCCAAACAGACATGCCGGAAGAAGGAATGCATACCATTCCATTGGAATATTATTGTATGACTCCTTACGATTCAAGCTACAAAGGGCTTCACATTCTATTCGACAAAGATAATGTTCAAAACACATTGGGCGAATATATTTCAAGTCTAGGAATGAAACAATTACGCATTGCCGAAACAGAAAAATTTGCACACGTAACTTTCTTCTTTTCAGGCGGTCGCGAAAGCGAATTCGATGGCGAAGAACGCATCTTAGTTGCTTCTCCAAAAGTAGCAACTTACGACCTTCAACCTGAAATGAGCGCTCCGGAAGTAGCCGACAAATTGGTTGCTGCATTGAATACACAAAAATTTGATTTTGTGGCATTGAACTTTGCAAATGGCGACATGGTAGGACATACTGGGGTTTACGAAGCTATCCAAAAAGCTGTAACTACGGTTGACAACTGCGTAAAAAAAGTTGTTGAAGCTGCAAAAGCAAACGACTATGAGGTAATTATCATTGCCGACCACGGAAATGCTGACTTTGCCGAAAATGCCGACGGTTCACCAAACACAGCTCACTCATTGAATCCGGTTCCATTTATTTATGTAACAGCAAACAAAAATGCAAAAGTTGAAAACGGTATTTTGGCTGACGTCGCTCCTTCTATTTGTCAGATTTTGGGCATTCCACAACCAAAAGAAATGACCGGAAAAGGACTTATCAAATAAGAACCCCTAACCCCTAAAGGGAAAGTAAATTAAAATTTATATTTTATTATATTTTTATCTGATTATAAATGCCTTACGTTGTAAATGCGAGGCGTTTATATTTCCAAACATTACACAAACGTTACACAAAAGAAGGTATTTATTTACAAACGGATACAAAGATATAACAATTGGAGGGAATATCGTGATATGTATTCTTTAAAAACTGTTTAGCCGTTTTTCTATTTTTTTACTCCGGCAATATTACACAAATCTTTCTGAATCTCAATAACCATTTTGTAAGCCCTAGTGATTTCATCACCAGGGCTTGTTTTATAGCGTCAAAAAGCATCATTTAGCGTTGTTCATGTATTTATTGCACAGTTGATTGACTTATACATTTACAAGAAAAAATCAACTGTATGAAAAAAGTATTATTCAAACTGCCTGAATGGTGGAAAGCTGAAACTCCTGTTTTAGCTCGTTTCTTCCAACTTATTTCCAGTGGCATTGCTGCCCTTCCATTGTATTACGCTGCGTTACCAGCGGAGTTTAAAACAGCTATTCCGGACTACTATCTGAAGTCCATTGCCATTGCCGGTGGCGTGTGTGCATTTATCCTCCAATTCTTCAATAAGAAACAATCATGAACAAACTAGGAAAATACTTCTCATTGGAAGAATTGACAGTAACCCATGAGAACCTGGACAACACCCCCGGACCGATACAAATTCAAAAGCTGAAGGAGCTAGTCAAAAACATACTGGATCCACTCAGGGAAATGATTGACGAACCGATAGCCGTGAATTCCGGCTTCAGGACATTGGCGGTAAACAAAGCCATTGGCGGGGCTCAAAAACCCATCAGCCAACACACCAAAGGCGAAGCTGCGGACATAGAATGTTTTGATAATGCCAAAATGTTTCAGGTTATCCGGGAGCATTTTCAATTCGACCAGTTGATTTGGGAGAAAGGAAATGATAAACAGCCCGACTGGGTACATGTAAGCTTTAAAAGCAAAGGAAACCGCAACCAGATACTCAAATATAAAAACGGAGAATACATACAACTATGAAAAACACAATTGCAATTTTAAAGAAATATGCCCTGGTAATATTAGCCGTTTTGATTTGCGGATTTTCGATGTTTCAGAAATGCGATTCTAAGCAAGAAACACCGCAACCCGCAACAATTGACCAGCGAGACAGAAACGAGTCAAAAGAAGATAGTTTAAACACTGCCAGAGCAAACATTTTACTTTGTCAGAAAGATAGTATTATTCAAACGCTAAAGTCTAATCTAGCGAAAGAAAAAGCCAATACAGCCACTCAAAAAGCAGAAGCCAACAAACAGCACATTCTAAACGACACGCTCCAATCCCGATTTGAAAGAGGCAAGGACCTAAGCACTTGCGAAGATCTTGTCCGGGGTTTAAAGTTTGAAATAATTGAAAAGGACAGTGTTATTGAAAGCTTCGATTCAGAAATAGAAAACTACTCCTGTGAAGTGAAAGAACTGGAAGATAAAGTGGATATTCAAAAAGGTATTATCGACAGTAAACAAAACCTTATTGCTTGTAAAGATTCAACAATAAACTTCTACAAGACTCAAAAGAAGAAAACCGACTTTTGGAACAAGGTAAAAATCAAACTCGCTGGAGTAGTCATATTAATTGAAACTATAGGATTGCTTTTGAAATAGATTTATTGGATTGACTGAATAGCATCAAAAAGCATCGTTTAGCATTATTTATATATTTATAACACAGCAGTTTGTCGCTGTACATTTACAACAAAATTATTAGTACAAACAATTAAAAACTTACGACTATGGCCAGACAATTAGGACATGTAAAGTACAAAGGTACAATCGGCGAAATTCGCCATTTCAAGATTAAAGGTATGACCGGTAACTTTGCCGGATTAAAAGGTGGTGCAACTGGTGAGCAAATCAAGAATGATCCCGGGTTTGTCAGAACCCGAGAAAACATGAATGAGTTTGCTGCCTGTGCTATTGCGGGTAAATCTGTTCGCGTTGGTTTGAACATGCTCATGAAACAAATGAGTGATGCCCAGCTGACCGGTCGATTGACTGGCATCATGAAAAAAATCAATCTGGAAGATCAGACTGAGGCTCGTGGTTATCGTGCCATTTTGATTTCAACCCAAAGCAAATACTTGCTTGGATTGAATTTCAACAGAAACTTTAGCTTTGACGGTTCGTTCATTGCTCCGTTTGCACTGGTGGCTAACGTTGACCGCAACAGTTCAACCTTGACAGTTCCGGCATTTAATCCGGCAAAATCAGTCATTGCTCCTACCGGTGCCACCCACTTCCGATTGATTAATGCAGTTTCGGTGATTTCGGATTTTGCATTCAATGCAACAACCGGTATTTATGAGCCTATTCAACCGGAATTGAATGAAGTATCAAACGTAGCCTATTCGGCATACCTTGATATTAAAATAGATATTGCAGCTCCGACAGTCATTGCCAGCGTTCTTCCGGGAGCACCTGAAATGAATGACGATGTAACGGTGTTGAACTCTGTTGGTATTGAATTCTATCAAAAAGCTGGCAATGATTACTACTTGTTGAATGCAGGTCACGCACTGAAGATTCAAAGCACATTCTAAAACCAGTACCTGGTATTAATTAGCGAAAGGGCGTTCCGAATGGATCGCCCTTTTTCATTCCTGGCAATTCAGGTGGATTTATTGCTGATACATCAAGAGTGCACTTATGTAGCCTTTATGTAGGGCTTTTGTAGGACTTATCTATTACTTGAGTATAATTTGTTCATTTGCACCCACCACACGGAAAATGGGAAATAACTTTTGGGGCCGTCCCACCGAGCCCGAAAAAAGTTATTCTCATTTTTCCGCCAGTTGTAACTAATGCTATTTTAAAAGTCTGCACTAACATTGAGATTTGCAGCCAACATTCGGGAAGACGGGAAATAACTTTTATTCAAAAAAATTAAACAAGAAAAAGTTATTCTCGGCTTAACCGCCAGTGGTAATCATGATTAAACTTTCTTCTCATTTTCCGCTCTCCCGAAGGGGGCTTAGTCTTAATTGGGGTAAACTCTACGCAGAAAATAAAACATACCGCTGGAAATGCGTTGGAAAAGAGCTTGGGTAGTGACTGACTGAATTAATGGAGCTTGCGGAATGGAAAGGAAGGAGACTACCGAAGCTGTGCGGTGCTGAGGTGAATGCATAAAATGAAAGCTGAATGAAATGTAAGGGTGCGAAGAGAGGAACGAACGTAGTTCCTGGAATGTAATGGGCTGGAATGAATGCACTGACCGCAAGCACATGGATAATCAACCCGGAATGTTTTTATTTTCTGCACAACTGATGGGTGGTGGGGTCTTATTGTGGTTCTTATATTTGCGGAACGCACAACAACGCACTGATAAGGTGTAATTACTTTCCGTTCTGCCGTTAGGCGATTTAATGGGGCAAACTCGCCGCAGAAATGAAAAACATACCATTGGGTTAGCGTGGGAAAAGGGCTTGGGGAAAACGGAATGAATGAAGCTTGCGAAATGGAAATGAGTATTTCCCGAAGCCGCGGGGTGCTGAAGTGTATGGTTGGAATGAAAGTGAAATGAAGTATCAGGGGTCAGCGTGAGGAACGAACGTAGCTCCTGGAACGGAATGGAGCGAAAATGGAAATCATATACTGCAAGCACATGGATAACTAACTCGATATGTATTTATTTTCTGCACAACTAATGGGTGGTGGGGTCTTATTGTGGCTCTTATATTTGCGGAACGCACAACAACGCACCGATAAGGTGTAATTACTTTCCGCTCTGCCTTTAGGCGATTAATGGGGCAAACTCTTCGCAGAAATAAAAAATATACCATTGGAAATGCGTGGTAAAAGGCCTTGGGTAGTGGCTGGCTGTTTTTACAGACAAAAACTACCGAAGCCGTGGGGTGCTGATGCGGGTGTATTTCACCGGCAAAAAGCACATGGCAAACAAATAACTATATGTTTTTTATTTTCTGCACAACTGATGGGTGGTGGGGAACTCTTGAGGTCTTCGGGCAGCGGAGCGGGGCAAAAGCGTTGATTTTGTGCGGCTATTATACATAATGGGGTTATAGGCTTTTTTATCGGGTTTATCCCCAGCTGAAAGCTGAAAAAGCCTATTAACTACATGTTATGTATAATAGCTTTGAGTTGTTTTTTTTCTGGCGCAAGCGTGCATGGTGGTGGCGGTTGGAATGCACAGCGTCTTTTTGCTCTTGTGGGTGGATTGAAACAGTGGTTTTGAAAAAACAACGCTGTGAATGTAGGGAGAATTGCAAAAAGTGTGACAGAAAAAAACAACAGCAGGGTGGATTGTGCGGAGGCAGGCAAAAAGACTGTGCAAGCCCAGAGGTACGAGGGGTGAGGATTTTTGCCTGCCGGGGATTACCCCGGCGGAGCTGCCCGTAATAAACTTACAGGCGAAGCCTGACCGCTTTCATTCTATTTTTTTCTAGGACTCTACAGCCACGCTACTTTTGTAATTGATTGATTTTTAGTTCGACTAGTCGAACTAAAAATCAAATGTTGGGTCGTTTGTTTCTTTCAACCCCCAGTTGCGCTTCGCTTACTGGGGGCTACTCATATTTAGCCACTCCGTGGCATAAGACAAATACGATTTTCAGCTACTTATATGTAATTTGTCTAAAGTTGCATGAGTGCTGAATAATCGCAATAAGACATATTTTTACATTTGAATTTCAGAAAACAACCCTTGGTTGCGGAGTTGCGGTTGCGGTGGGCATCAAAGCCTTTGCTGTAAAGGGTTGTAGCGATTTTGCCCCGCAACTAAACTGAATTTATTTTCTTTCATTTTTTTATTTTAGTTGCGGTGTATTTCTTCTGAAAGGCTTATTAGTAAAGCTTTTTAGCGGATTTTGACCGCAACCATGCAATTGTCTTCAAAAAAACCGATTTCTGCCAAAAGCAGTTTTCTTTCAGGGGTCAGTTTGTTTATGCTGTTTCGTTGCACTGAGATCCAATTAGCAAGTGACCTGTGCGTCCGGCTTGTTGTTAGAATGCGACAGGTGCCGAATTCACTTTTGTATGTCTTTAGTTCTTCGTAACGCTTCATCCATGCTTCATCGCCACGGTTTTTATTCAATATTACGGTCAATTCTTTTCCTGGACTCCAGATAAATCCTATCTCATCCAGGCTTTCGCGTCTTTCGGCAGAAATGCTGTCCCTACAACGTCGAAGTCCTTTTACAAAATTGATAAGTTGTTTGTCGGTTGTGAAATGCTTGCTTACACGCAGGTGTCCGTGCTTTTCTCTGAACGCGACCAGTTGAGCATATTTTTCGTTCCAGCTTTTGTTACGCATATCCACACCCAGTGCTGCGAGCCGACTCACCTTTTCGGCTTCAAGTTTTCCCCGCCAATGTAGTTTTCGTTGGTAGGTAAGCCAGTAATGCAACTGTACATCGTGATGGCTATCGGAAACCCAAGCATGCCCGAACTGACGTTTGAAGTCCTCTAGTTTCCCAAACATTTCATCCCAATTGTAAGAATCGAGAAGCCTGAAGTTGAATCCAATCTCTCGTAATAGTTGTTCACGCGACGGATCCAGTTTTCCTTCGTGATAGACCGACCGTTGACGGCGCACCCAACCCCCAAGAGGCATATAGGTTTTGTATTTGGCGGGAACATCGGCATGTCCATGCGTTTTTCTGAATTCGGTCAAAATCATAAACATCGAAAGCCATTGACTTTCACGCAGAAAGTTCATATCGTGTGTTGCCCGGTAATGTTCAATTTGCAGATAAAGCTTTGACATAACAATAATTCAAATTTCGGTTTGCGAAAATACATTATTTCTGTGTAATAGTTAGAACATGCCCCCCAACATATTGCTATTATTTCATCTGGGTTGACATTCGGACAAAGTCGGTCGTTAGCGAACCTTTGAGGGTTTATATGTATTTTGAAGAAAATCATTGATTTTTCACATTTAGATTTCTGAGAACACCCCTTGGTTGCGGAGTTGCGGTTGCGGTGGGCATCAAAGCCTTTACTATAAAGGGTTGTAGCGATTTTGCCCCGCAACTAAACTGAATTTATTTTGAGGAATATTTTCCATTTTGGTTGCGGGGTATTTCTTCTGAAATGCTTATTGGTAAAGCCTTTCAACGCATTTCGACCGCAACCAAGCAATTTCTAATATTTAGCGTTAATTTATTTGAAGTGATTTTTTGCAAGCATACTATTTTTCTTCATTTAAAATGCAATAACTGAATAATTATTTTAGCATCGGAAAAGGAGAAAATTTTCGACAGTTTAAAATGGATGTCATTTTATGCTGTTTTAGTCAACTCATATCAACTCAATTTACAATAACAGGCAATTAACTCAATTTTTTTTGACTTAACTTGCATGAGTACCGTTGCTTTTTTGTATTTTTGCAAAACTTAAAAATTAAACAAACAGCCAAAACAGACAGTACTTTTATTTTCAATATATTATAAATAGCATTCTGCTATTGTTCGCACCCTCAGAAACCTAGGAAATTTCTCTCAAGCGAACACAGAAATGGAGTAATAAGCAAAATGCTCATGCCAACAGGCGTGGGCTTTTGACTTATCATTTCTGTGTGGCCTTCCTAGGGGCCTTGAGGGTGGGTAAGGATTTAGTCTACGCTTTTTTTGTGGGGAGTAATCCGGGGGCAATCAGCAGTGCTGAAATAAATAATAAGCACCAACATGATGTCAAGCCTCACACTTTATCAAGAGCTGGAAAAATTGCTCCGACCCCAAAGCCAATATACTTCCGCAAATAGCGTAATGCACAAGAACAGCATAGTGGAAGAAGCTGCTCTCCGAATTCGCTCCGACTTACTCAAGCTTATACTTAGCAACGAAAAACCAAAAGCCAATTCCTTTATGGAAGTTGAAGTGCTTTTGATGTTTGATAAGGAGCGATATCAAAAGGTTGTAATTCTACTCTCCCAAAATATATATAAAAGAAAAATTCACCACATAAGTCACATAAGAAAACATAAGCAAGACAAGCTTATATGAACTTTTAGGTAAAAATAAGAGAATCAAGATTAAACTTATGTGATTACTTGAGTGCCTTATGTGTTTGAAATTTTAATTTAGAAAAGTAGAAGTAATGAATAAACGCTTATTACCCGATAGCTATACTCGTTTTAAAAACAAAAAAGGATTGGCAACTTGGCATATTATCTCTTAAAGTAACTTTCTTAATTTGTTCAGTTGACCCTGTCCAAAACCACCTTTATTTATACATTTTCTATGCAGAAAAAAGCTTGTCCTAAAAATTCTGACGCAAAAATTACAACAGCCTTATTTTCAAGTAGTTGGAAAATGGCTTGTCTCGATTTTTTTCAGACAAAAATTTGGCATTGTGAACTAAGTCAATTAACTTCGCATGCTGAAGTTTAAAATTTAGCATCTTTTATACAGTCGTGACAAAATACAGCGTAAACAAATAAATCCAAATAATTAATTAGATCATTGAAATTTATGAAAACACCCAAATTAATGACGGCAATCATTGCCATTTTCTTATTCTCCAGTTTGACATTTTCAAGCTATGCTAATGTTGTAAGCAATGACAGTACAGCAACAGACACATTAACTAACGGACAAAAGACGGATAGTATTGCTTTAGTACAAAACAGCACAACTACATCGTTAGCAACTCAACAGCAATTGGATGAAATAACAACACCCATGATGAATGCTTTGGACAACGATGTAACCCTGACAGGTGCACAGAAACTATCTTTAAAAAAGAAAACAGAAGAATATGCTGTCAACCTACTGAAAGCCAGAGCCATGAACAATAAAGCTGAATCTTACGCTTTTATGGAAATAGCTACGAATAATTATCAGGCAGCCTTGGACGGCTTCCTGACCTCCGATCAAAAAGGAAAGAAAGAGAAAAAGAAAAAAGATAGAATAGATGCAGTGGTAGCTAAATCAAAAAAATAGAATTTATACATAATAAAATACACACAAATGAAACAACATAAATACAGTATACTCATTGTAGGAATACTTGCATTTTTCTCTCTTTCGGCTTTTGGACAAGCGGGAACAATTACATTTAGTCAATATTGTGCAGCTGGAACTACTTTCACATGGCCCGTAAATATCAGGGAAGCAAAACCCGTGAGAATCACTTATGCGATAGATGTTTCTTTAAATTCGGATAATTTTGCTATTCAGGAAGGTTCAGTCAACACCTATCCTGTATTTATGACTAATGGATATGTAACCGGTAGTCTCTGCGCCGGTGGAACGACAGGAATCGTATATATTTCACTTTATGTAAATACTGCCGGATATAAAACTGTGACTGTTCAATACTGTGCCGATAATCCCATTATTACCAAGAGCAACCTTAATGTTGGTGGTAATGCAATAATTACGGGAACTGCAACAGTAGCTGGTAAAACAAATCTAAATGGTGGTGTAGGAGGCAACGCGCTTGGTGGAGCTTTAAGAGTTCAAAGTTCGTATGGTTATGTCGACCTTGGACCACAAAATAGTGCGTTTGCAAATATTTATACTGATAGGGGTGAATTTGCATTTGATAAGCCTATAACATTACTTTCCGGAACATTGGCATCGTATACAAATACAAATCTTACATTTAATACAGCAAGATTTACTACCCGTATGACCATACTGAACAGTAATGGCAATGTTGGAATTGGAGTAACTGATCCTCAAGGTGTTTTACAAGTAAGAGGCACTTATGACAATTCCTGGATTTATTTTTCTTCAAATGCCGGCATGAACTCAACAAAATACAAACCTAAAGTTGGTAACGGTCTGGCTTTTACTTGGAATTATTCTGGTGGTCAGGAAGAAAGCATCATTAATTATTCAGGCAGTTCTGCTGCAAGATTAGATTTCACGTCATGGGACGGAACAAATTTAGCAACCGAAATGACGTTGAAAAAAGGCTGTTTAGGTATTGGTACAACTACTCCTGATGCAAAATTGTCTGTCTCTGGAACAATCAAAACTCTGAGTAACCCTGCCGCTCCCTGGGATAATCTTTCTATATGGTCTGACGGAGAGAATTCATATATACAATCAAATGGTGATGAGAATGGATTACACATAAAATCAAATACAGCAAATAAAATTATCTTAGAGAGCAAAGTAGGTATAGGTGTTAGTAATATTACTACAGATGCACTCCTCACAGTAAATGGGACTATCCACGCCAAAGAAGTAAAAGTTGATTTGACTGGACTTGCTGACTTCGTTTTTGACTCTGGTTACAAACTCATGCCACTGCATCAAGTGGAAAGTTACGTAAAAAACAACAGCCGCCTGCCTGACATGCCTTCAGCCTCCGAGGTAAGCAAGAATGGCCTTAGCATGGGTGAAATGCAAAACAAACTCTTGCAAAAAGTGGAAGAGTTGACGCTTTATGTGATTGAGCTACAGAAAACGAACAATCAACAAAGTTCAAAGATTGAAGAGTTGGAGAAAAAGATAAAATAAGTCACTCCTACCCGATATTGAGAGGGTGACTTGGAGTCGCCCTCTCAATACTAATCTTTTTCTAACTACTAACTTTTCCAAAGTGGGGAAACTTTGGAAAAGTAAAGAGAACTAAAACTTCAATCACTATGCAAATGAACTACAAATATCTCATATCGTCCATACTGCTCAGTATATGGACAACCGTTGGGTGGGCGCAAATCCAACCGCAACTCAATTTCACTCTCACAACCGATCAATCGGGGTCTACAAAAGAGTATGTGGCACGCGATTACATTATTCTTAGTAATGGCTTTTTATATACTGCCACTCCGGGTCAAAAATTTATTGCTCGAATTGACAAAACAGTAAATATCACACTGTCTGATGGCACGGTGATACAACCTGATGGGACACAAGTGAAGCCTGATGGGACACAAATAAAGCCTGATGGAACAATTCAAAGACCTGATGGGACAATTCAAAGGCCTGATGGAACGATATTTAAAACCAATGGGGTAATCATAAATCCCGATGGCACGATAGCTCCAAACGTGAGCCTGATTGTTCCGGCTGTGTGGTTCAAGACTATGCCGGTGACCGCGGATATTAACGGCAGCTATAAATGGAAAGATTTCTCGCCCGCTAACGTGCCTTTGGTAAAATATGCGACAAATGGTACTGCGCCAGAATATACAGTACGAAGAGATTCCATAATGAACTACAATTTTAATCCTGCTCTTGATCTGTCTTCGGGCAATACAAGCAAAGAAATTGTAATGGATAAAAGCAATCTGGCGCAAGCCACCATTATGGGAGTTTGGGGGTCGAAAAAAGAAGTAACAAATGCCGATAAGTTTATTTTTGCATTAAACGGCCGACGAAATGAAAGCGTGGTGTTTACTAAAAGTAGTGTCTATTCGAGTTTGGAAAGTGGAAAAGAAGCATTGATTTACGGTAGCGATACTACGAAAAATCTGCTTTGCCAATCTTCGGCGGGTATTTCAGCAAGAAAAGCGCGTGAAAGCGCCTTGCGGATTGGAACTTACTTTAAATCCAATAAACCGAATACAGGTATTTGGGGTGAAGTAAAAAAAGCTGTCATCTCACTTGGAGGAATGTTCTCGCAAAGCAACACCAACAATACTTCCACCTTTATTTCCAGCGTATCCAACCTGGGTGTATTCAAGGGTTATTCGCCGGAGTTGTTGGTTTTCGATCGGGTTCTGTCGCCCGTGGAGACTTCAATCTTTGAGAGCTATCTGGCCGTTAAATACGGAGTAAGCATGGATAGATCCTATCTCTCAGGGACCGGCAGAATAATATGGGACTATAAATCGAATGCTGCTTACAATAATCGCATTACAGGTTATGGACGCGAAGATTTGACTGGTTTAAATCAAAGAATGGCAACTACTTCATATCAGGAAGCACCTTATTACAGCGATTCATGCGATTCGTATCTGGCGAACGGTGCGAATAACTTATCGTCATCCAAGCGGTTGCTGGTAATGGGAAGCGAGTCCGATGACCCGATGAACGATGGCCAATATGTTTTGTTTGGGGATGATAACAAGCCGCTTACGGCCACAGGCAATTCCATGCCGGGGTATAAGACCATGCAGCGTAAATGGCTGGTTAACGCTAACAGGAATTCCAGAAACTGGATCGAATTGTCTTATTTCGATTCCCTGGCAACAGATTTCGCTGTTCATAAAAATGATACGTATCTAATTGTCGACAGTACGGGAACCGGTGAATTCAGTTCCTATCCCCAACAATATCTCACCACTGGTTTGGATGCAAGCCGTTTAAAGATCATATTCAAAAACATTAGATGGGCCGCTAATAAGAAGAACTATTTTACATTCGGATATAAATCGCAGAGCCTGGTGAAACGACATGACAATTCCGAACCTGAGGCTCAACCTGACCCGGTCAGCGACCTGAGGATTTACTACCCCGACCTGAACGATTTGTCGCATATTACCGTAAAACTTCAGACTGTCAAACCTACATCGACGATGATCATGGTATTCGATATGGCCGGACGCAACGTGTTCCGCAAAGAACTTCCAGAAAGCATTGATGTACAGTACACTGAAATAAAACTGCCTACTTCAGGCGTGTTTATAGTAAAGGTATTGAACAATGAAACGAGGTATACGCAGAAAGTAGTTAGTAGAAAATAGTTTATAGTTTATAGTTGGTAGTTTATAGTTGACAGTAAGCGGTAGCAAGACAAGAAACATAACTCTACATACAAACTATTTAAGACAACAATATCATTATAGCATAATAAGATTTTATATGATTGAAAAAAATAATATGAGACTAAATAAAAATAACAAACAAACTGCAATAGCCATCGTGTTGACCATGGGCATTGTAGCTGCATTATTTGGAGGTTGCGGACAGCGTCCGGCTCAGCAATCGGGCCGCTCAGCGCAAGCGGCAATGGGTACAACTCCGGCAGCGGTGTGGCAGCCCAAACAGACTACAAACAAGTCAGTGGCTGCAACTCCGCGCAACAAACATATTCAGCAAGGAGCAACACTAGCTCCTGTAACCCATTCATTGGCAGTTCATCCAGGTAGGTTGACGGCCTATCTGGGCTCTCCCTCTAAAGGGATTGTCGGATTGTACGACGGCAACCAAACCGACAATCCTGCCGATAATATTTTCAGCATTAAACTGGACTGCCAGCCCACGGCAAATGACAAGGTGTGGCTGACCTACCGTCTGGCAGGTGTAACTGATAACAGCGGCGTGGCTTGCAGCATCAACGACCGGTTGGCTTTTGGTGGTTATCTGGTAAAGAAAGATACTGCCACCAAGCGACAACGGATACAACTGAACGCTCTTTGGTTACAAAAAGGCGATAACCGTATCCAATTTGGATTGGCTGAAAATGCAAATTACGGATATAGGGTAAGCGATTTAGCGATTGAAGTGGAACAGGGCGTAAACGACATGCCACTGGCAGTGACAAGCTCACACACTTTATACAACGGCAAAGCATACATTCATGGTTTTGTACAAGCTTCGGGTAAAACCAACGTTAGCATCGATGGCAAAGCAGTAGCGGTACGCGATGGTGAGTTTGAAACGATTATTAGTCCGAACGATAAGCAAGAGGCTGAAGTAACTGCCCAGCTCAACGGACGTATTTATACCAAGGCACTCCGGTTTGAAAACGATGTACAAGCCGATACAGCGTATGCATTGAGCGAAAGCCCAGTACGGATAAACAAAACCTTTGAGAAAGGGAAAATCAATGAGCTGAAAACTCCGGATGTATTCCTGAAAACAGACAACAAGGGTCTTTTGACAACAAAAAACATATCGCTGACGGCATTACGCCCCATTGACCTTCCGGCAATGGATTTAGGCATGACCAATGTAACCGCGGATAAAAAAGGATTCCGCTTCCTGCCCCACGGTGAGCATTTTACACAAACCGGTGCAACGGTTGCTTTGAAATATGACCGTACCAAAATACCTGACGGCTATACCGAAAATGATATTCGTTCTTACTATTTCGACCCGAACACTAAACACTGGGTGGCGCTGGAGCGTGACACGGTGGATAGAACCCTGTGCATGGTAGTATCGAAAACCACGCACTTTACGGATATGATAAACGGGGTGATTAAAACCCCAGAATCGCCACAGACCGAGGGATTCGCACCCACTATGATGAACGGTATCCAACCCGCCGACCCGACATCCAAGATAGAAATGATAGCTCCGCCTAGTGCCAATAATCAGGGATCTGCTAACCTCAGTTACCCATTGGAATTACCACCGGCACGAAACGGTATGAGCCCGCAGCTGGCGATTCAATATAACAGCGATGGCGGTAGTGGTTGGCTGGGTGAAGGCTGGGATTTGAATATTCCGAGTATTGCAGTGGATACGCGATGGGGAGTGCCAAGGTATGACCCTAGTTATGAAACAGAAACATATAATATGAATGGTACGATGCTAGCTACAGCCGTTAATGATACATTAACTCAAGATAGTGTTTGTTCTGTGTCTATAGCGCATCGAGGAGTAATGTTTACTCGTTTAAAAAATAGACAGTTTCATCCAAAAGTAGAAAGTGATTTTTCGAGAATAATACGTTATGGAGACAAAACAGATAACTATTACTGGATAGTAACCGACAAAAATGGAACTAAATACACATACGGAGGTAATGGTGCAACACTTAGCGGTTTAATAACAACCGTTAACGGGGCTACTAAAAATGTAATAGCCGAATGGAAACTTTCGAGAATAGAAGAAGCTCATGGAGATTATGTGAATTATTTTTATACAGCCGGAAATCCTGTTGTAGCAGGAACTGTAAACTCAAAGTCTTTAGTCTTATACAAGATTGAAACGGGAAATGGTAGTATAGTATCGCAGCAAATATTATTTACTAGTGATTCTATAAAACACGTGAAGATAAACAATGGAAGATATGGCTTTCTCACTTCGAGCAATAGTCTATTGACTAAAATAGATATAAAGATAAAAATTAATGCAAAGTTTGAACCTGTACGGAGTTACGGTTTCCGCTATAGGACAGGCGCATTTAACAAAAGCTTATTGGAGCAGATAATTCATAATGACAGTGCTGGACATGAAATTGATAAACACACTTTGGATTATTTTGATAATATAACCAATAGTTCTCAATCATTATATAATGAGCCATCAAAATTTTGGGATCTTAATTATAGACCCTACGCAAACCTGTTTGGAATAAATCTATCTATCCCAGAAGTAGTTCATGGAGTAATTGGAAGCAACCCATTGGATTTGACAAACAGAATGCCCGCTTTAGGTGGAGGTGAAACAAGTGCATTCGGAGGATCTTTATATATTGGAGTCGGATTAAATGATGGGAGAACTTCATCAAAATCATGTACAGTAGGATATAATACATCTGCCAGTACATCAACCACTAACAAAATATCCACACTTGTTGATATAAACGGCGATGGATTAATAGATAAAATCTATCAAAGCAATCATGAACTATATTTTTGTCCCAATATGGGCGGAAATACCTTTGGAAGTCCTATCAAAATAAATAACTCACCAGATAAATTCTTTAAGACTACTTCAAATACAACTACTAGTGGGTGGCAAGGAAATCTTTCATTTGATATTGGCAGTGTAGGTGCCGGATTAAATTTCGGAACAGATAAAAGTGAAACTAATACCTATACAAGTACTTATTTTGCAGATGTGAATAATGACGGGTTAGTAGACATTGTTTGTGACAGAACTGTTTATTTCAATAAAATAGAATATCGATCCAATGGAATAGCTGTACCAACATTCACATTAAAAAGTTCTGAAACAAGTAATCCGATCTATGATATACAAACACCTAAAGCGGCATCCTTATTCCTGCCTGCTCCTGCACCGCTGGTACGCGACACAAGTTTTGTAGAAAAAGAAAAGAGAAAATTACTTGCTTCATCGCCGATGCAAGATGTAGTAAGGGTATGGCAAGCTCCATATAGTGGAGAAGTTGAAATTAGTGGTACTGCTGTGTTTGTATCACCCGTTGGTGATGCAGGATATGATGCAGATAAATACAGCCTTGCCGATGGAGTACAGTTAACGATAGAAACTAGTGGGAATATTTTAAATACATATACGCTAAGTAAGTCGACAGTAAATTCAGGTGGAAGTTCTGTTACTACCCATATTGGAACACTATCGGTAACAAACGGACAGCGAATTTATTTCAGGGTAAAAAGCGGATCAAATCTGGATAGTAACGGAGATTATGACAAAGTGTCGTGGAGTCCTGTTATTACCTATACTGATCAACATAAATATTTGCATACAGTACAAAGTACAGGATACGATGTGTATGACGACAGCAAAAATATACAGGATTATAACCAGTTGGAAAATACATATTATGATAACAGTTCGGGAAATAATACCAGTTACAGTGGCGTATACAATAGCAATCAAACTTTGATTAACAAAATAGGTTATAATTTAATTGACCCGAATATCAGTACTTTTTCGATTTCAGGAAATTTTTATAAGCCAGTAACCACAGATGCAATAACGGTAAAAATACACTTAGCTAATGACTCCGTTATTACGAAAGATACGATAGTTTCGGATTATTTTGAGCCAGATAGTCTAGGTAATGGTCGTGATACACTTATATCCTACAACACAGTTAATCCTAATTATAAAGATTCTATCATTTTTTCAAGAGTAATCAGAGGCTCGGATGAAGCAACTAGCATTATTGACTTAAATACACGCTATTATACAACAGACTACAATAGTTTCACAGTCCAAAATAGTTTTGGAGGAAGTTATCTGCGATTTGAAATTTGTGCAGAGTCTAACATTAGATGGGATAAAATCAATTGGAAGCCGGAAATACATTATACAGTAGGGGATAGAGATACAGTGGTTTATGCAGGGGTCAAGCATAGTTTTTATGACACTCAGGGTAGTTCGAGGATAAAATACTCGGATATTAGACAAAAGACTATTATTACACCTATTTTTAATTCGTATTTATTTAGTGGACGCAGTGGTAGTATGTATATGGTCGTAAAAGGAACTGATAACAACAATAATGTCCAGTTATTAGGAAAAAAAAGAGTCAAAATTGTAAATGGCGTAATTCAAGGACAGAAAGCCAATTTTCTAACCGCAATACAAAGCGATGGAAATAGTAATAATAGCCAATGGGATATAAGCGACAGTAAATACGATTACACAGCCCTTCAGAATTTTTTTACAAGCAATACTAATTCAGACAACGGTTCTATTGCAGATTATTCCCAAATGCATTACGATAATACATCTTATATGTCGTTCTGTATTGATGAAAATTATTTGTCAAAAATCTGGATAGAGTATTATTCCGATGATGAGAGTTTGACTCAAGCTATAATGGGTGGTGGTGAATTACAAGTTAAGATACTAACATGGAACTCAGCTGGCAACGGTACTCCAGTTGGATCATATTGGAATCCAGTGAGGTTGACAAATAAAAGTGTACCGATATTTATGAAGCAATCTAATTGGGACTTTGGTGCAATGTGGCAAGGTTGGGGAGCATTCCAGTATAATGCCTCTAATGGACGTTGGAATAAGCCTATTGATGAAGGATCACTACATCTGCCGAATTCGGCAGCTGAAACCTCTATAGACCAGATGGCATTTATCTGCCTGTATCCGGATGGGTTAACTAAATCATATTGGAGAGGTACAAATGACAATATCTATTTAAAGGACGATCTGATTAGTGTGGGACGTTTAAATATACAGAATATGACTGATCTTAGTGCTCTAACAGGCGGATCAAACAGTCCATTAAGAGTAAAAAGCTCAGATCCTATATCTGATGAAATTAATAATGCTCCGGTATTATCAACCAAATATGATAGTAGATCGTACTGGGGAGGGGGTAGTGTAAATCTCGGAACAGGGGGATTCTCGGCAGGACTATCAGGTAGTACTGCATCTGGAACGGGAGCTACCACCATGGGTTTTATGGATATGAACGGTGATGGTTATCCAGACCGTATTACCGATAATAGAATTGAATATTCAAATTCACGAGGAGGACGTGATGGCGAAATAACCTCCATAACGCCGGAACAGAGTTCCTCTAATGTTTGGTCTGTTGGCTTGGATGGATCATTTACACACGCTATACCTGTAGAAAGCAGTAGTTCTGCAAAGGATAACGGAAAATCCAATATCTCCATAAATCTTGCAAAGGCTGATTATCATCTTGGAGCAAGTGTTGCATATTCGGAGAACACCGACTGCTCTTCCAATACTTATGCCGATATTAATGGTGATGGATTGCCGGATAGAATTTATGAAGATAATGGCATTAAAGCATGTTTAAATTTAGGCTATAGCTTTTCATCGCCTATAGATTTAGGCATAAGGTATAAACAAGGCGGAAAGAATACCGGGTGGAATTTTGGTATTGGAGGCGGTACAGGAGCAGACTTTCTTGGAAATATTAAAGGTTTAGGCAACTTTAACCTAGGTATTGGGCTTGGGTTAGGAATAGGTGGAGCAGTATCAACTTCTGTAACTTTACACTCTTATATGGATATGAATGGTGATGGACTCACTGATGAATTATATGTTGATGCGAATGATAATTTCTATATCGCATATAATGTAGGTAACGGATTTACTGCTCCGATACAATGTACTAAATCATCAATCATTCAGAAGTCGTTTTCTAGTACACTAAGTGCAAATGCAAATGCAACATTAGGTGTTGGGTACTTATTTTTAAAAGCAGTGGTGAGTGGTGGATTGAATTTTAGCCATACAATTGATAAAACATTAACACAGATACAGGATATTGACGGAGATGGACTGCCTGATATCTTAACTTCTCAATCAAACTCGAATAACATACAGGTTCTCCGCTCGACAGTGGGTTGTACTAATAAGTTGAAATCTGTATTAAACCCAATTGGTGGAACATTCAGTATAGACTATGGCAGAAGTAAGGCAACAACCGAGCATCCATCGGGTAAATGGGTTCTGAAGTCTGTAATTGTTGATGATGGTGTTAATGACGATGGGCCGGTTACAAAAAACACCTATGAATATTCCGGCGGAAAATATGATAGGCATGAACGTGAATTTATTGGGTTTGCCAATGTGATAGCAAAGAATATTGATACAGAAAAAGGAGATACTGTAGCAAACAGGATAATAACTCAAGTATTCGATACGACTAGCAATTATGTAAGAAATAATTTACTCCGAACTATTGTAGCCAATAGCAGCAATACAAAATATAACGAAAATCAGACAGAATACTATGTTTATAAGGTATCGAGGATGAAGAAGAGCGGAGGTTATAAGACATGGCCTGATACTTATGACGATCAATCGATAGTGTACACGCCGGTAAAATATACTAAAGCAATATCTTACGAGGGAACACGCGACAGTATAATCACAGAAAACTACTCGGAATACAATATTGCGGGTGGAAACCACGGTGAAGTAAAGTTGTATCGTTACAGCGATAAAGGGAGCATGGGTAATGCCGGAACGGGTAATTACAATTATCAAACAGAAATAGATTATACATCAAGTAATGATACAACACACTACGTTTATGGTCTCCCCAAAAAAGTAGTTGTAAAAGGATCTGACAACAAAGTATACCGACAAGTTAGAGCTGAATGGGACACCAACTATCCAAACCATTTGTGTTATATGTACCAACAACTTGGAAACGGTGACAGTACTATAACAAAGATAGTTTATGATAATTGGGGAAATATCCGAAAAAAATATCTACCCAAAAATAGTAGTGGACAGCGAATGATGTATTCGTATACTTATGACCCCGATGCACAATATATCACTCAAGTAACAGATACTTTTGGATATACAACAAAATTTGGCGACTATAACTATAAATATGGTATTCCCTGCAAAAAAACCGACGAGAATGGCAACGTGATGCTAACTAAGTTGGATAATCTGGGACGGGTAACCGCCATTACAGGACCGAATGAAGTGGGAACAGGAAAAACAACCATGACGTTTAGTTATAGTCCAACGGCTAAAAGCAGTAGTGGCAAGCCGATGCCATTTGCTGCTACCAATCATTACGACCCTGCGAATACGGGAAATACTATCACGACAATAACAATTGTTGATGGTTTTGGCAGAGTTATACAGGTTAAGAAAGATATTTATATTGATGGTCAGAGAAAACTGCTTGTAAGTGGCCGGGTAAATTACGATGCCTTTGGAAGACCCGTTAAAGCATATTATCCAACAGTGAATACTTATGGACCCGATGTCCCCATGTTTATAAAAACACCGGATACAATGACTCCTACAATGACCACCTACGATGTATTGGATAGACCGCTGATGACTGTGCTGCCTGACGGAACTTCGACCAATATAGCTTATGCTATTGATACTATCAAAGGCATTAATTATATGAAAGCGACAGTGACTGATGCATTGAACCATTCACAGGTAACATATGCCAACGGTAGCGGCAAAACGGTAAGAGCGGTGCAGTATCACAACGGCAAAGCGTTGATAACAAGTTTTCATTATGATGCCATTGAGCACCCGGATACCGTAACCGACCCTGTGGGTAAGAAAACCATTAGCGTTTATGATTTAGGCGGCAGACGTACGCAAGTCACACACCCAGCTACGGGCACAACTCAGTTTGGTTACGATGCAGCGGGTAATATGCTATGGAAATTCACAGCTAATAAAGACACCATACGTTACGGATACAATTTTGGACGCTTGGAGTCCGTTACCTATCCAAAACATCCAGAGAATAATGTGAAATTCACTTTTGGTGATAAAAATGCAAGCAATAACCGTAAAGGCAGACTTGTTTCTCAGGAAGACGGCAGCGGGGCGCAGGAGTTTTGGTATGGCAAGCAGGGCGAACTTACCAAGGTAAGAAGAACGCTGATAGTGCCGAATCAGGCTGTTGCCAGCTATGTAACCAAATGGCAATATGACAGTTGGAATCGTCTGCAAAAAATGACTTACCCCGATGGCGAAGAGATAAGTTATGGTTACAATGTAGGCGGACAACTCAATAGAGTAAGCAACAATCAGAGTTATACCTATGTAAGTAATATCACTTACGATAAGTTTGGCGAACGCCAGCAAATGACTTATGGTAATGGAGCAGTAACCAACTACTCGTACAACGACAGTACCCGTAACCTGAAAACGCTGAGCGTAACAGGAGCAGGTAGCAAAGTGTTTATGAATAATTTGTATGCCTTTGACAAGGTGCGCAATGTAAGAAGCATTAGCAACCTGTCGGTTGCAACCGAAAATGGTATAGGTGGTGCAACCAATCACAGCTATGGATACGACGATTTGTACAGGCTTACTAGTGCTAATGGAACGTTTGCAGGTGAGGGTACAAAATCGGCAGGATACAACATGACGATGGATTATGACGATATGTATAACCCCATTTCTAAACAGTTGAAACTGAAACAATATGGTATTCAATTTAACGATAGTTTGAATACTGGTTATAATTTATTGTACACCATGGCTAATAATTCGCAACAAATAGCTAATATTGCAGAAACAAGTTATCGTACCGAACGCATGGCCAATAAACAGGAAACCGCCAACACACATCAATATAGCTATGATGCCAATGGCAATCTGCTGTCGGTACTAACAGGTACTAAGCAAGGTGACAAGTTGCTGGCTACGAATAGCAGAAAGATGCTGTGGGACGAGGATAATCATCTACTTTCAGTGAGCGATAATGGCTTTGTAAGTAACTATTGGTACGATGCTTCCGGTGAGCGCACCGTGAAAGAAACGGGAGATGGTGAAGGTGTACTGGTAAATGGTGCAGTTAGTGCCGCCCGCACAGGGACAAGTAACTACACCGTGTATGTGAATCCATATACCGTGATTAATAATGGTGGGCAAATGAGCAAACATATCTACGTGGGTGGTGAGCGAATTTTATCCAAACTCTGCGATGCAGGCTCAATGGCTGACCCTACTAAGGATACCACGGCTTGTGCTAAAAACTTTACAGCCAAGTATGCCGACCTGACTGGAAGGGTAAAAACAAGGTTTGACTCTTTGGGAGTAGCTTACTTCGGTAAAGACAATGCCGGAAAAGTGTATTATAAGACAGCAACAGGAACAAATCCTGTAAGTCTTTATTATTATCATTCTGACCATTTAGGAAGTGCGTCCTTAATAACCGACGGTGCGGGACATTTGAACCAGCATTTGGCGTATATTCCGAATGGTGAGGTGTTCGTTAATCAACAGTTAACTTCATTTGATAGCCGATATAAGTTTAGCGGTAAAGAGATGGACGAAGAGACTGGATTATATTATTCTATACAACGGTATTTAGACCCGAAGGGTGTAGGATTTTTATCTGTGGATCCGCTGGCAGAAGATTATCCGAATGTCAGTTCGTATGTTTATTGCCATGATAATCCAGTGAATATGACTGATCCGGATGGGCGTGGAGACTTTTATACTAATAAGGGAGTCTGGCAAGGATCGGATGGTAAAAAAGATAACTTAGCATATACTGCTTCTAGTGTTACAAAGGACAAAAATGGACTTGTTACTGGAGCTGAAGATCAGAATAAACTAAAGTTTACAAATAGCGAATTAGTCAAACTTGCGGCTGTGGCATATTCAGAGTCAGATGCAAAATCAAATACTAAAGAAGAGCAGTTTGGGATAGCTTCAGCATCTATGAATAACTATAATGTTAGATCAGGAAAAGGAAAGAAAGACTTATCTTCTGTACTTTCTGAAATTTCTTGTGCAACACACGATGGAAATGAAAATTATCAGAAGTTTAATGAGACTTCTTCAGAGGATCGAAATGATAATGCCAAAATGGTAAACTCTACTGGGGCTGCAATAAATGCGATGACTGGTGGAGTTGATTATTCTAATGGAGCAACAAGTTGGGATGGTAGAGATTTGAAGACAAATAGTCATA